>Ga0325405_1000843_pt1 | contig 30133 bp, 17 predicted proteins | sample PopdelMetagenome_21_FD_205663 | JGI IMG/M metagenome (GOLD analysis project Ga0325405, IMG submission 205663) | Populus deltoides microbial communities from Bellville, Georgia, United States - Xylem-Control-R2 | ecosystem: Host-associated > Plants > Phyllosphere > Stem > Wood/Secondary xylem... | reverse complement strand
ATAAAATCCAAGTGCGCAAATCTTAAGGTAACCTACATGATCGGTAAAATAGTGGTTTGAGTTTTTAAAAACATCAAGATGATACTGTTTTCTAAACATTGAGATGAAGACATATTAGATTGACTCTAGTCAACTCGACATATTAGATTGACTCTAGTCAACTTAAGTAAATTCATCAAACTCATGACCTGAATCGAGACTCTATTGAGTTCAATAATATATATATATTTTTTATTTTAATGATATGATAATAAAAAAGAAAGACCAATTCAAAATCAATCAAATATTAAATGATAAAATAAAAAAAATCCAATATAAAAATCTAACAAAAACTCTTGAAAGATGGTATTGTAAGAAAACAATAATAATAATAATAATAATAAATAAATAAATAAATAAATAAATAAAAAGGTCTAGCCTAACTAGCAGGCATGGTTGGTCTAGCTTGTTCGGGCCACAAAAAGTCTTGGTGTTTGGGCCATACTTTATTTTTTAAAGAAAGGTGGACAATTTGTTGACCCTTGTTTTTTTTTCTTTAAAAAAAAAGACAACTCGTCACTTACTGGTGGTAAACAACTTGTCACCTAATGGCATCGATCCATTATCCAACCATTATCGTTGTGGTCGGAAAAGGGGGGAATGGGTTTTTTTGGTTGAAAATATTTTTTAAAACCCATTTTAATTAAAAAAAATTAATAAACACCCTAAAAACCTTTCTAAATCACCTAATAACTCCAAAATGCCCCAAAATCACCGGAAAATGAAAATCAACTAAATAAAAAATCTTTAAACCGACTCTAATCTACCTTTTCAAGTAAAATAAAGATTCAAAACACCACCATCAAATCTTCATCGTCCAATGAAACTCGTCGACACAAAAAATGATGAATTTCTTTGTCGAAAAGTGACATAACCAATAACTTTCTGTCTCTCAGTCCTTTCTTGACGAGTTTCTCTCTCCTCTCTCTAATATAGGAATTAAAAAATAAAAAATTAAACTTTGCGACCAATATGAAAATTGTAGTTAATTAAAGATTGACTATATATATATTTTTTGTTTTACATTTCAGTTCTTTTTCTTTTTAATTTTATATTTTTACCAAAATTTTAGTATATAAAAGGATTCAATTCAAAGAAAAAAATTAAAATGATAAAAAAAGGTTCAAGAGCTTAATTTACTATTCATATAAATTGTAAAGAACATCGGTTAGACCCCAAATCTTTTAGTATATAGGTAATATGAAAATACAATGAAGACTTAATAGAATCCAATCCTTTTTTATAGAACAAGGAAAAACGATTAAAAAAAATCCATAAATACAGGAGATTAACAAAAGGGGCATAAAAAGCTTCAAGAACAAAACGAGATAAAGTAGAGAAAACCAAAGTAGGAGTAATTACTCTTTACATCCATTTTGAAAAGAGAGATTCTTAGATTTAAATTAATAAAAATATTTTTCCATAGATAGAAAAATATATATATATTTTTATCTTCTCTCTTATTTCATTCTTCTTGAAAGTAAATATAGATAAGTATTCCATAAATATATCAAAATATAAAAGAGATAGGTAATATTTGTTATTATGATAGTGGTTGCTTTTTTAAAGTATTTTTTGCTTAAAAATATATTAAAATAATATCTTTTATTTTTTAAAATTTATTTCTTATACCAATATATCAAAACAATCTACAATAATATAAAAATTAATTTTTAAAAAAATTAAATTTTTATGAAACATAACTTGATTAACTTTAGCTTAGCCTATCATGTCATGGGGTAGAGTTTCACTTTTAAACTTTTAAAGTGATGGTGATATTATGACTTTTTTGGCATTCAAAGACTAGTTTGTCCACAAATACTTTAGTTTTCTGCGTTCCAGCCACTTCAAAACTTCAATCATAGATACATATCTTCATTTCCTTTTGTAGTGGGTCACACAACATTGACATAAAAGTCAACAAGAGATGAATCATAACAACTTACCTAACTAATCTAAGATTTTACAGCCGTGGCATGCGGATTTTGACTTGTAAATGACCTAATAAGATGCCAGAAAATCCTAATGCACATGGCACGTCAATGTAAAACTACTGCAAAATCATCGAATGTCAAATTGGTTCAAGTGTATAAAAAACAAGTGGAAGTCCGATGATAACCGTGATTAATATTTTATGGTATGTTTATTTAATTATTTGATTTTGTAAGGTCAAATTCTTTATAATATAAAAAAATTTATTAAAATAATAAAAAATTAAGTCAATTCAGTTTGAGTTTATTAACATATAATCTGAGATCTGAGATTCAAGAAACCCGCAAAAATAAAATGAAATAAAAATTACAAAACTCAAGGCCCAATAGTCTAATGTTAAATATTAAAAAGAAAAATCATTTTTAAAAAATAATGTTGAAGAAAAAAACCTAAGTTAACTTGACTAACTAACTACCTGTGGTATGAGATCGGTATAAAAAAAATTAGACTCTCAGAAGAAGAACCTAGTAAAAAAGATCAAAGTTGAATAAAAAAAATGGACAAAACCTGAGCTAACCTGAGTAAACTTGAGTAACCCGCACTCGGTATAATCTCATAAAGAGATAAGTGAAACAATGACAAAACTCAATGACCAATAATCTAATGCCAAATGATAAAGCTAAAAAAAATCAAATTCGTAAAAAAGGTCGAGAAAACAAAACTGAGCCAATCCAGGTTAACTTGACTAACCCGCCACCCGCGATATGAGATCATGATTAAAAAAAAATTAGACTTTCAAAAGAAGAACCTAACAAAAAATACTGAAATTACATAGAAAAACATTGAAAAAAACAAGCTAACCTTGGTTAACTTGTCTAACCTGCACTTTTGAAATGGTAAAAATTTTGAAAATGAAATAAATAGTGAATTAAAAAAACCAAATAAATATATTTTGATATGAGTAAATGCTCTTCAGAATTTATTATAATAATTTATATGATTTGTGCAAGGATTTAACAAGAAAATTCAGATTTATAGCGTAAAACCACCTATCGACCAATTTTATTCCATTGATAATAATTTTTAATCTGACTATTTGATCAGACTGAAATTTTGCATAAAATCTCTTAACATGTTGTCCTATCTTGTGTTAAAATTTCATTTTAATCAGAGATGAAAAGGGCTTACAAATTAAGAAGAAAATTGAGTAGTCCATGTGAAAAATCTAAATAGGAATAAATGAGTGAAAACTTGTAAATAAATTGAACAGTACCACCCAATTTCTCTTTAAAAATCTGACCAATAACTTAATAGTGTTTTTCTTATATTTCTTTTAAAATTAAGTAATTTTCTCAAGGATTATGTGAGATTAGTGTGTGTTTAGAATGATTATGGAGAGAAAAACACTTCTAGAATGAATATGAAGGTGAAATTAAAACATGAAAATTTGGGTAAAGAGAGAAAGCTTGGAGCTATGGAGTATAAAGGAAAAATGGAAGAGATGGCCAAGGAAAACTCATAAAACTTGTTTCAAATACCTTAGGCAAGTGGTTTTTACACTTGATTCTTCTTGCTTTGATGTTCTATGGTAAAATTAAGAATGTTAGTGTGATGTGATTGCTTGTTTAGGGTTTGAGAAAATTGAAAATGACTAATCTTTTGTTGTAATTGTGCTTAATAGTTATACATGATGATATTAAGGATAAATATAAGTTAAAAAAATGAAGAAACTACCTAGGGATAAATCCCTTATTTTGGCTGAAATTCTCACTTCATGAAGGGATGGGATTTATTTGGTTTTGTTGGTTTTAATTAAGTGTAGATGTTGAATAAGTGTGAAATGGGGTTTTGTTTAAAAACAAATTTAAAGATGAAGAAAAAAATCTTAGGAAAGATCTATGCTTTAGGGCTAACCAAACCTATATGAAAAAAAAAAACTATAGAAACTCATTTAAGTTGCGAAGATGATTAGGATTGAATTGACACATTAGATGAAAATTGCATGGAAAATTAAAGAGAACCATTAGTTCTTTTAAGCCTAGGTTCTGCAAAACTTTGATTATATGGGAGAGAGTAGATTTTTTGTTTAAATGCTTGTTGAAAAGAATGAGTTATATGATCTTGGGCATTATTAAATGATGGATGATGTGTAATTAAGGAAGAAATTTGAAAAAGAATCCAATAACCCATTTGATATTAGTCTTGGCTATAATTAAAGGTAAAGGAGAATTTGAATTGGTTGACCAAATCATATTGAAAATTTAGTTTAATAATGTTATGTGACATGTTAAAAGATTTAGTTTGAAGGAATTACAAATGAAATAAAATAAAAGACCCTTGGTTTCTTTTAAAGGGGTGGTTCAGCCACCATTGAGAAATTATGGAGGATTGAGTTATCTTTAAATGTTTAATTTTTAAGGGATAGTTATGATACTTTAGGATATTTTGAATAAATTTGAAATTTATCTAATTGTTGTTCTCATAACAGCCTTTTGACTCATATAATATACTACCAAAACAACCTAATAGTTAGATGCATTTCAAATGTTGTTTTGGACAATGTATGATGAGAAATCTAAGGATTGCAATGATAGTAAGATGGGCTATAACGAAGGATTGGTTTGAATAGTACAATATGGTTGAATAAAGGTGGTTTTGATGGTGTACTTGTGAAAAAAGAGATGGTTGTTTGATTATGTAGAAGAGCATAAGTATAAGCTGTTTCAAATACTATATAGTAATAGATTTGAAAACTATCTTGGTGGCCTAATGGGACAAGAATGTAGACATATTTTCAGGTAATATGATGGTCGGACCAAGGGATTGATAAGTGTATTAATGTATGTGAGGACATGGTTAGATAAAAATTTGTTGTAAGATGAACGACTAATGATGTGTTAGATCAAACTAAATCAAGTTAAATCAATGTTAAGGATTTGTTATGAAAAATAAAAATCGATAAATTATTGAATATACTTATTTGAAATTGTAGGGTAATACTAGTAAAGGGTCAGATTTCTTAAAAAACATATAGAGTAAAAAGTACAAAAGGATAACTTACCCTTGATAAACACATGGTATAAAGTAAAATGCATGGAATAGGTTTTTACCATCAATAAAATCTTGGGGTGCATTTTGATGGTTAAAGTTACCGAGAAGGATTTCTGAATGAGGTGTAACATCTGGGATGGGAAGATAAGCTTGGAATTTCCTTGATGAGGTGACTATAAAATACTTAATGTTAGTAGAGATTATGATAAATAAATCGATTTTGTTATTATCAAAAGAAATTATAGAGGTTTGTTCCGTAAAGAATCATGTACATGTTGTATCTGATATGTTTAATTGTGTTGTAATAGATATCTTATTTAAATTTATATTTTTTAAAGGTTCATGATCTTAAATATTACTTATTGAGACAAAACAATGATTTTCTTAGTTACAATATTAGGTAGATTCTTAGTAGTATATTGTAATTGAAATGGATGAAAATTGTAAAATAAATAAATATTTATAATGTTATTCATATAATGAAATGTTCTTTTGATGAAAAGTTAAACTTAAATTGTTTAAATATACTCGATGGATGAATTTCAATAGATAAATGCTATTATGAATTGATTGATTAATTGATTAATTGAATGTCTTGAGGCCCAATACTTGGATATGAATTATTGCACGTGGGATTTGAAACTCTCCTTAATCATTATATAGGTTTATAAGAGAAGAACTGTTTAGTGACTCGAACATAGAAGACTCTACCGAATAGGAATTAGAAACATAAATCATAATTGTATGATTTCTGTAATGTATATGAATGCATTAAATAACAAATTGAATTTAATCATGAGATTAAAACGCCAAAATGGATCATTGATATTAAGTATAGAAATAAAAATTACATTGGTTTCTTGACTTCAAGGCTTAATCTATCATTTGATGTTGTGAAATTTTTGAGATGTTATAAAAAAAGTCTATTAGAGGCCAATCATGAATCCAACTCAAGCACATGCTACACTATTGGAAAATGGATATCACAAAGCTCCTAATACCGCCTAAGATGCTGGAATTTGATAACTAGAAGGTCGCATATGCGTCGCCCAAAAAGCATAAGGGTCATCACACGTGTACGCATCAACAACTTTTTTTCAATATTATATAATTCATTGAAATTACAAAAGAACCCTTAAGTAAACCTAAAAATAACAAAAAGAAAAAAAACAAGAAAGGAAAGACTTAAATGCCTTTGAAAAACAACATCTTTTTATTTGAAGGGCAATCCTGTAACTTTACTATTTAAATAAAAAATTATTGTGCAAATAACTTTGAAAAGATAAAAAAACCCCTGACTGTACATTTTTTTTTTTGCTTTTAACGACACCATAATAATTTAAATGTGCTAAAAAAAACATACCGACCAATTTATCTCCAATCAATCTTGTAATGGCCATTTGGTCCCCTTGAAAAGATGATTTTAACCACAACAACAAGCTTCTTATGTTTTGATGAAAAAGACAAAATCATCATTATACCATTCCAATAAACAATGTAATGTATTTATGGTCATGGTGTTTTACTGAAGGCTTTTAATTTTTCTTTTGTAATATATATTCTATGAATCATTCAACCCATTTACTTATTGCTAACTACATTTATTTTTTATTTTTATACAGGGTTTTGGCAATCAATCTTTTGTTAAAAGCTAGTAATTCAATGGAAAAAAAAATTAAATTCGAGTTTTGATATTAAACTATGAAAAAGAGAAAAAATATTCATGGAGATTGGGGTATTTAAAATTGTTTCAAAATAGTTTTTCATTTGAAAATATATTAAAATAATTTTTTTTATTTTTTTTATTTTAAATATCAACCTATTAAAATCATAAAAATATAAAAAAAATTAATTTAAAATTTTTTAAAGTAAATTTTATTTTTTAAATCTTAAAAATAAAATAATTCTTTTTTTTATCAAATATAAGTACTAGGCCAAGAATAAAGTACCGGTAAGGTTATTATTATTATTATTATTATTACTACCACATAAGTACGATTAGGGTTCTTAGGAGGTGACAATGGTTGTCGTATCAAATATTTAGCTCGTGAGAGACGGTTACATGAAAAGAAAGAAGAAGGTACAGGCACTCTCCTACTCTATCTACCCATTGCAATTCTTTCATTGGACTGGGCATAATTAATCCTTTTCTTTCTATAAATAGAGGCTACTGGTGGTCTATTATAGGTCATCCCCTCACTTTTCTCTCTCCTTCTCGCTCGCTCTCTCTCTCTCTCTCCTCCTCTAAGCCATTATACACCTTTCCTTTTAAAGAAACTTTCTTTTTATTATTATTATCATGCTATCTTCTAATCAAATTTCTTTTTTTCATCTGCTCAGCAAGAAAAAAAAAACACAAAGAAAAGAAACCATATTCTTTTCATAAATTAAAAAAAAAAGTTGAAAAACCAATAGAATTGGGACTTGGGGGAGAAGGAGGCACTGGTGATGTTGTTGACAGAAGATAGAGAGCACAGATGATGATATGCAATGGACTCTGCATCCCACTCCTTTGTGCTCTCTATGCTTCTGTCATCACTTTCAGCCCCGACCCCCTCCTCCTCCTCCTCCTCCTCCTCCTCTATTTCTTTGCTCAATCTTCCATGATTTTGCTTTGTTTCAATCTATATGTCATTAATGTTTTCTTTAGTTTGCAAGCGCAGGGCAAGTAACATTTCAGATAACGGAAAGGGGGGGGTCTTGATATTCGAAGTGATTTCTCAGCATGTATAAGGATCATATTTGTTCCCTGGCTATATATAACCAAAATAGCCAACTACCAGTGATTGATAGACCGTATAAGAGGTATTGTTCTTTTCATTTCTCTCTCTCTCTCTTTTTTTCCTTTTTTCTTTTTTTCATGTATCATATTAGCTCTTCAAAAAGAATAAACTAATGTTTCGATTTAAATTCCCAAAGTTTAATTAATTGCAAACTTCTTAAACTGTCACACTAAAAAGGATTAGCTAGCTAGTTGGGACAAGTGCACTCAACCTCCTTTCTGTTACTACATGTTTTTTAGAATAGAACTAAAGTGATGATTCCTATCCTAAATTACGGACATATGCTCAGCAGGTACCAAGTACATGCTTTGCGAGAGAAGGGCCATCCAAATTATTGGTGTTTTAGATATTTGTGGTATATTAATGGTGTGTTTTTCCGTGAAGGAGTGTGTAAAGCTGAGCAAAGGTTATTAGTTCCAGGCACAAAACAGGACGAATAGGGCTGAAGTTCTCGAGGTGATCAGTTTAGTATGATGGTTTTGATCGTTATCAGTACAAAAGTACCTCAAATTTCTTTTCTTGCTTTAAAGGTTGAGCCTGGATCACGAATCTGATCATACAGTTGTTATAAATGATATACATATATAATTACGCTCAGATCTGTTAAATTCTATTTACCAGAGGTTCTTATCTTTAAGTATTAAATAGCCTAAAACATGATTTAATAAGCATTCTATAATAAGATCATTTTATGTGTGATTCTTTTGGGTTTGCATTTTTCTTGACAAGGGCCTATGAAGGATCATCTTCGACTTTCATGTGTGCTTGTATAATTCTATACTTTATCTACATCAATTGAATGATTCGATTCATCAAGTCTTGTGTGGATCAAGTGTACTACTAGATTTATTATATATATAGCTAGTTGCAGACCTTCCACTAGATTTTTCTTCTTTTGGCAGTCAGATTTACTGACGCAAAGATGCCAATTAATTATCCAATTTTTTTTTTTTTTTTTTTTGCAAGCAAAAAACTAATGGTTCACAAGTTCTCATGTTTATGCTCTTTAGAATCCCACAAGATGATTATAGAAGAAGAAGAAGAATCAAGGGGAAAGATCAGAGAGACTACTGCTTAACTCTTCACATAAGTCTATGTCGACGACACCAGCAGTTGTATGTCTCATGTTTGCTTGTTTCTTCCTGACGATAAGCTTTTTTTTAAGATTTTGTTATAGCTGAGTGTCTGTATGCTTTTTTAGATTCAAAATATGGTTAAAAGGTGTGTTTATATATATAATAAGAATGGACATATATCTTATATTATAGTTCAATTTAAAGGTACATTATAATAATAGTATCGAATCATAATTCAAGAGCATACAAAAGCTATTATAATTATAGCCCACAAATAAAATATTATTAAAATGTAAGATTATTTTGTCATTAAATAACAATGGTTAATATTTCACTCATGGAGATTGAGTGATGCATAGCTATATATATATATATATATATATACATATATATTAAATCTTATTAGGAGCAATATTAGTTTGGTCATTTAAATAAATCCTTCAAGTCTTAAAACTCATAGTCTTATTTAATTTTAATGTGAAATATTCAAAATTGCACTAATCATATTGTACTCGTATTCTAATTATGTGGGCCTTTTCTTGATTAAATGTGATGTGCATTATTCAATTTTTGAGTAAAAAGAGAAGAAAAATACTCGTCTTAATTTTAATGGTGATGTGCATTATTGTACTCGTACTCGTCTTTTTTTTTTCCTTCAAGGTTTTGCATTTAATTATCAAAATGGTTGATAAGTGGATATATTTCTTACATTATCACGATTCGACTTCTAAAAATGTTTGTAGGAAAATAAATTATGAAAAACGCATCAGCTTAATTAATTAATGTAGATCGATAGTTATACAATGGGCTTAGTCTTGAAAGATTTTCCGACAACTCCTCTGTTATTTGAACAAAAAATAATAATGTCGTAATTTGTTCTTTGTTGTAATCTGATGGTTACATTAACTCCTTACATATCTTCTACAATTATGATCACTACCTAAGCTTGTATATTCATATTAGACATGGTTTAAAGTTATAATTTAATTAATTTTGTTCCGCAATTGCTTTTTGCATTACTTCTCAAATTCTATTGAAAAATCATTTTGAGTGAGATTTTAAAATTAATTTTATATTAACTTTCCAGCACATCTTCTTAAATAAAAACCCTTTAAACCTAAAATTTACACATATTCATAACTATCTTGTGTTAAAATTTAATTTTATTAGAAAACAATGAGAGTACTAGGGTTTACACTCCACTATCTTGTGTTAAAATTTAATTTTATTAAAAAACAATGAGAGCACTAGGGTTTAAACTCATGATTGGTCCGCTATTAAAAATCTAATATTATATATAAAAAATTCAAATCTAGAATTAAAATTATTTTGTGAGACTGCAATAATGATTTTTTATTAATTATTTAATAGATTTATTAAGAAAGAAAATATAATATGATTTTCAACTAAAAAGAAAAGAAAATGAAGTGTATATATACTCCCTCAATCCCTCTTTGTTTTGCGAAGTTTCCTTTTAGGCATGTCTCATAATGTTTGCCTCTGTTCTAAATGAAGTGTATAAAAAGAACAGAAAAAGATTTTTCAATCTAATCTGATTATTTGATTAATTTCAACTTTTAATTCAAATTAATAAATGGAATTTGCACTTTCCAAGATATGGAAAATAAATGATATTTTGATAAATAGTTGAAAATATAAATGTGGAGAAATAAAATGAGAGGGAGGAAATATATCAAACTTTCAATATAAAATAAAAATAAAAATAAAAATAAATTATTCTAATATTTATGGAGAAAACACATTCTGCATGTATTTATATGAATATTGTCTCATAAAAAAGAAAGGATGAGAATTTGACACAAATATTGTCAAATTTATTATTTGTTTTTTGTCCTTAGTATTGTCATCCATGAAAAGAAAAATATAAAAAAACAACTGAAAAAAGGGCATTCATTTTTATCTTCGCAAGGAAACAATACCAAAGGGGAAAGATTCACAGGACCCTATCCTCAGCCAATCCCAAGGCAGCCCATTACTGAGAGAGTATCTAAATTAAAGCTTCATCAAATGATCCAAAGGTGGCTGCCGAGCTAGAGACGGTCAGAGGAAAGAACAAATGATGCGCCCACCAATACCGTATCGCTTTGTACTGTTGGGTCCATGTCTGTCATTACTTGGTTAGGAAACAAAGAAGTAGCATCAGCCATAGAACGTATGAGAAAATATCTTCAACCCTTTTGGGCACGCAAGAACAGAGCATTTTTTTTTAAGAAAAAAAAAAAGAGATTAATTTTTATTGCAATGGCCAAGCACGAACTGTTTGTACGCACAAGTTGCAGAATTGTTTGGCGTTCAACATGTAAATGCAAGAGAATAGAATAATCACAGTAATATAGCAGCAGAAGGCCTTTAGGTACTTTTGGGGAGAGCATCGCATATTGGAGTGTTTAGGGGAGCTCAACTGGAGCATGGAGATTATTTCATTCATCTGTAATATGTTGACGATACTCTTATTTTCCTTCCAACTTCTCTGAACTCCTTGTAGATAGTCGAGAGAATTCTGCGCCGTTGGTTTGAAATATGTTCAGCTTTGAAAATTAATTTTCATAAGAGTCTGATTGTTGGTATTAATTGTCATAGTTTATTTTTGGATTATTTTAAAAAAAATTTAAAATAAAATAAAATAAAAATTAGCATTTTAGCAAAAATAAAGGTGGGAGGATTTCACTTGTATAAAAAATCAAGCTATAATTTTGGATAGAATCGAGAGCCTAATTATACCATATTTTACCTAAAATTGGAAAGACAAAGCAGAACGAAGGTCAAGTTACATGATTATTAGACGGATCTGTATAAAAATTAAATCTAAGGACATAATTTAATTTTAATAGGCCAATTTGACTTAATCATGATCCAAATTAAAGTTGAATTATGTTTAAGAATTAATTTGAGTCTAATTGAAGGATTAAATTAGGTACAAGGACTTAATTATTCTTTAAATGGGTCAAATTAATTTTATTACGGGCTTAATTGGTGAAAAATTAAGTTTGAGAGCCCAAATTAGGCTTAATTGAGAATATTGAAATTTTATAAGACCAAATTTAATTGTTACCAAGTCAATTGATTCAAATTGGGGGTAAAATTGCAAAAAAATCAAAGTTTTGGGGTCAATTAAGGGCTAAATTGAAGAAATTCGCAGCTTATGACCAATTTTAAAATTGTATTAAACTCTAGGGACCCAATTGGTTGAAATCAGGGGTGAAATTGAAGAGATTTGAAAATTTAATGGTCAATTAGGAGCTAAATTGAAAAAATCTGAAACAATAGACCAAAATAAAAAAGACACTAAAATCCGGGGCTGACATTAAAGTTCGGTAATGGAAAAATTACGTAAAATTGGAAGTTTAGAATCAATTAAGGGTACAATCGAAAGAAATTAAAAGATGGAAGACCAAATTAAACTTTGGCCAAAACCTTAAATTAAAACCCTATAATGACGTCTTTTTGAATAGTAGAAAAAAAAGACTAGACGATGTATCGTCTAGGGACTATTCATCTTCTTCTTCAGAAAAGTTGCTCGAGTGGCCTCCTTCCCAAGACATTTAATACTTAATTCCTCCACCAAATTTGACAAATTGTGCACACAAACGATGGCCTAACGTCTGACTACACCCTAGTGTGGTCCATTCTGGCCGATTAAGACCACAATGGTTGTAGCACTGTCCTAAAGTGGCCAACCCAACTAACCCTTTTCCTGCAACAAATCTAACAGCCCATGATAGCCACTTTGAACTAACAATTGAGATCTTTTTGGGTCGAATCAAGGGTCAAGATTTGACACCATTAAAGATAAAATGTCCCTTTTTCACTCCTTATAAATAGGGGTGGATTTCATGACTTGAGAGAGGAGAAAATAAGGTTCAAAGTCGATAAAAAATTAGCCCCCCTATTTTGTTTCCATCGCGATCTTCTCTCTTTTCCCTCTCTCTCCACCCTGATCTTCATCCACTAACACTTTCACCACCAACTAGTCCACCGCCATCTCCACCACGAGCGGCCAGCTGACCACCTCACATGAGGAGCAACCATCACAAAGTTCTCTCTCCTCTGTAAGTTTTTTCTTCTTCTCCCTCAACAACTAGCCTTAGTCGTCATCCTTTTCACCAACACCACCACCCTCTACACTCTACACTAGTGATGCCAGCTGCACTGCCCCCTACGCCATGTAAACTTCTTCTTATTCCCACTACAAGTTTGTTTCATCTCATTCTGAATACAGGGAATGAATTATAATTAACATGGTTGCTGGGTTGGGCCAGCGACCACGTGGGGCGTGGGCTGGACCTGTTCCAGCCTAGCAAGATGGCTAGGCTAGGTCCATCCCACAAAATAAAAAGAAGGGTCTATTAGGTTGGACCCGTTTCAGCCTAGCCCGGATGGTTGGGTCAGGTCCAACCCAATTTATATTTATTAATATAATAATAATATAATATAATATAATATTATATATATATATATATATATATTAAAAAGAAAGCGAAAAATTCCAAAAAAAACCAAGGGTTGTTTCAAAAAATTTATGATTTTCTCGCATGTTTGTCTAATCATTTTGCATAATATCGAGAGATATATTTACACTATAAGATATTGATCCGGTATTAAAATACCTGGTTTTCTCCGAAACGTTTCTAAATTTTTTTGAAAATAAAAAAAACAAATCTCAAAAAGTTTTAAATTAATTTTCTCATGAAAAAATATTTTGTTTTCATGCATACGACAATATCTTAAAAGTTTTCTAAGCATGTTTTCATAAATTTTTTTTGCATCTTTCTCATATTAAAAAATAAAAGATACCATAACTAGTTTATTATTATCCGTTAGGATTCAATCAAAATATCAAAAACTCTTCACCAATCGTTTTGTTCATTTTAAACTAGGGTTTAGATGTAGACTTTAATATTTAGGGGTGTAAAACTACATTGTAGAGTATACCATCAGGTATTAAAGATACAAATAAATAAATGTGAAGTTAAAATTTAGCGCTTTGAACGATTAGGATTCACCCCAATAAAATAGAGATTCCTTCACGAAGGAAGATCTACCTTGAACCTTAGACGAGGTCAAAGAATAGAAACTTAACCTAGAAAAACAATCAAACAACAATGCAGCTTACTTTAGGTAGCGTGCTAGGGGTGATGTGTTTTTTTCTTGCACAACCAGTCTTTTATCCAAACTCTTGCAGGCCATAGATTTTCTAGTAATCATAATATTATATAGTGACTCATGAACCTCATTCATATAATTAAACCCAAAAACCTTATACTTCCCCACACCACCTCTCAGGAGGCTAAGCATGTCATTTCGACGTCGCCTCACTTCATTAATCTTGATGAGGAATATTGTGCTGGGTTGGCAAATGATGTCCATTGCAGACATGGCTCTTTACCACTATCTTATTTGGGCATGGCTTTAAGGTCAAATCCAAAGCGAATTTCTACTTGGAAGCCTGTGATTTTTAGACTTTCACTTTGGAAGGGTAAATTGTTGAGCATGGTTGGACGCTTATAATAAAAAGTGTTATCATGAACTCCCTTCCACTATATTTCAGCCTATATTTCTAATGCCGAAAGGAGTATATATGTAGGGTGCAAAAATCTATTCAGAGGAGGTTTCTATGGGCTGGTATGGCTAAACAAAGGAAGATTTGTAAACTTCTGTGGCGGATTGTTACCAAGGAGAAAGTTAGAGGAAGATTAGGAATTGATTCCATGTTGGCTGAGAAAAAGTCAATGTTGTATAAGTGATTGTGGCATTTGAGTATTCCTAGAAATGACAAATGGAAAGATTTGATTTGCAAAACATATCAACTGGACTTTCAGAATGGGATTCCAATTTTTAAAAAGTAGCGGTTATCTAGTGTGTGGCAGGGAATCATGTCCATAGTACAATCTAATCATCCAGCATTTGTGGCTCTGCAAAGCAGTTGTAGTTATGATGTTGGAGACAGAACTTCAACACAATATTTGAGTGATAAATGGATAGGGAATTCAATCCTCAAAGACTTACATCTAAGATTGTATGTGCAGTCTTTATCACCTAATGCAACAGTTGCAGCAATGGGAAAATGGTCTGAAGGTGGCTGGAGTTGGGAGAGTTGAACGAACGAAGAGCTCTTAGAAGCTTTGAAATTCAACAGGTCACTTCCTTGTTAGATTTATTGAATTCCATTCAACTGTGTCAGACCAAAAAGGATGTCAAGGTATGGAATCTCACTAAAGATGGAACACTCACTGTTAAATCTTGCCATCTTTTGCTAGATCGTATATACTGCAGTGGAGTCAAACCTTTTCAGTACAATGTTTGGATCAAGATTGTTCCTCCTAAGATTCAGTGTTTCATATGGTTAGCAGTGCAAGAAGGATTTTGTACAGGTTCTTTTCTATTAAAACACCAAGTGTTGACAGCAGCTCAAGCACTTTGTCCATTATGTAGTTCTGCAATTGAAACAACAGATCATATGTTGATTCATTGTTTCTTTGTCTGGCGTTTATGGTGCAAAATAAAGTATTTTCACTGCCATAAAATTGGCAAATACATATAAAAATCCAGACAGAATTTTTCCATCAGTATATTACGGTGACATTTACCGATCGAATTTTCCATTACTAAATTCATCGGTAAACACCGACAAGAATATTCTCATGGTATATACTGAGGGAATCACAATGGAAAAAGAAAGAATAAAAAAAACAAACAATACAATGACATGTAAGTTTTACAGACGACGATACCAATAGAATTAACCTGACGGTAAAATTCGTCTAAGTAAATACCAATGAAAATTTTCTATCGGTATATACCGGCGACATTATGAAGGGTCTTACAATGAGATTCAATAAGGAAAATCTTACAGTAACATGACATTTCTACTGACAGAATTGCCGACGACAATACCATCAAAATAATTTCGTCGATCAGTCCATCGGTAATATTTAATTTATGACCTAGTGTTCAACCCTCCCCTCTCCCTCCCTCATTTCTACCTCTTCCTTGTGCATTTTTTTCTGCAACAAATAGTCACCGCCCTCCCTTAATCTGAACATAATTCAACCTCCTGCAATAAATTCAGTCACCACAACACTCGATTTGTCAACATCTGTGATCTGATTCAAATTTTCTTGAGTATTCTCCACTTTAAGTAAACAAATCTACCTTTTTTTATTTGAACATAATTTTAAAATGTTAATTTTTTTGCATATTTTTATAGTATATGTATTTTGTTTGGGTGTATACTTGTTTTATAGTTTTTCCCCAAACAAATTTGTGGTATGGATTTGTGATTTGTACATGTTAGGGTTTGTTTTAGATTTTGAAAAATTATATTTGTTTGTGAATTGATGAAACTTATGTATAATTTTTTACTTAGGTGTTTTGTGATAAAATAAATAATGGTTTATTTAACGGGTCCGTTTTATATTTTTCAATTTTATTGCCGAGTTGTAATTTCCAGTAAATGTGTACAAATTTGAATTTAGGTGGATACTTGATAATGAATTAAGAGAACTATTAAAATAGATTGAATAAGCTTGAGCTAAACCAATATTTTTGTAAATTTATTTAGTTAACATAGTTAATTAATATTTATTGTCATCATTATTTTATATAGGTTTGATATAAGTAATGGATGATCGTTCATGAATATATCGAAATTAACCCCAAGGGTTGCAGAGGATAGATTATTGTAATGTGGTTTAGGGTTTTATTAATTATGCAATATCTAATCCAAGAAATATTAGTAGAGGCAGTATTAGATGTTAATGTAAGAGGTGTAAAAATAAAAAATTTCTCGATCCAGATGGTGTAACGATGCATCTTCTAAAAAAAAGGGTTCATGGAGAAATATTTGTGTTAGTATACATACGGAGAACCATATGTTCCTCACGATACCATGGTAGAAAGGATGGTTCGGTGAAGTTTCAGTGCTAGTAACATGCATACAGTTGTAGATGACAATAGCAATCCTTATAAGAATATGGTTATGGATGTGATTGGAATGAATTAAGGTTATGCCGATCAATGTCCAATCATAGATGAAGAACCTAATCCAGACGCTGCTAGGTTTTTTCGGCAAACCATTATGGGATGGTTACACAAATCATAATAAATTATCGGTCGTTGCACAGGTGTTCACCATCAAGTCAAATCATGGGTTGAGTAAGGTCGGTTATACCGAATTATCGAATGAACAAGCAATTTACCTGCTAAGTCCATGATGAAACTCTTTGGTCTAGGATACTAGAAAATTGACAAGTGTCTAAACTTCTGCATGTTGTGCTACCTTGAAAACACAGAGCTAATAGAGTGCAAAACATATGGGAATTCTTGTTATAAACCCAAAATTAGCAAGGGAAGGACTCTTGTTGCATATAAAAAACTTAGATACTTCCCCATCACACCTAGACTGTAGAGGTTATTCATGTCACTAAAGACTGCTGAGCACATGACATGACACCAATCACATAATGAGACGGATGGAGTGATGGTGCACCTTCTGATGGTGAAGCCTGAAAACACTTTAACAATATGCATCCTCAGTTTTCAGTGGAATCAAGGAACATGCGTCTTAGGTTATGTACAGAAGGATTCAATTCATTCGGGTCATTTGCTTCTCTTTATTTTTGTTGGCTAATTATACTCATGATTTACAACTTATCACCGAAAATGTGTATAAGGCCGAAGTTCATATTTTTATCTATGGTCATACTCGGTCCTAATAGTCCAGGTCAGAATATAAAAGTTTGTCTTCGACCGTTGATTGATGAGTTGACGCAGTTGTGGTCATGGCTTTGACTTATGATGTATTGAGGAAAAACAAATTTAGATGAAAGTAGTTTTGATATGAACTATCAATGATTTTCCAGCATATTGGATGGTTTCTAGTTGGAGCACGCATAGAAACTAGCATATCCATATTATATGAAAAATAACAAGGCATTCACGCTAACAAATAATGGTAAAACATCTTTTTTTTACTACCACTAGTGGTTCTTACCAGCGGATCACAAGTACAAAAAGGACTTCTTTATTGGCAGAGTTGAAAGGGATGTTGCACCACCGCTTCTTTCAAGTGAAGAATTGTAAAACAAGAGTTGTCAGTCAAGAGAGAGAAGCTCCCGGTTGTAGTGAGAGATGTTGTTTGCGTGTTTGTACGGTGTCTCTATTCTCCTCTCATTATGCAACGTTCTTCTTCTCTTATTCCCTACTCTCCTAATGCCTTTTCTTCTGTCCACTATGACAAAATCAAAAATAAATCGTCGATTCTTAGGACTGCCTAGGGCAATTTCAGCCTTCAAGCCTCCTGTAAAGAGTCTGCCTTACGCATGCCTAGGGCACAATCCCGCAGCTGATATCCTGTTCAGCAAGACCCTATGTCCTCTTCTTAAGCCTTCACCCCTCTAGAACCAGGGTGGTTTTCGCCAACCTCGCTGGTCCATCTCGCAGGGCTAGGGTTTCGTCCAAGAGCAGGAACAGAGCCATGCAGAAGAACAGTCCTTCTAAACAATTCCCACCCTTTTCTGCTTCTAGTGATTGCAATGATGGTTCATCTAGTAGCTTTAGAACTAGCATCTCGTCGAGTGAACATTTGGTCGGGTCTCACCCGAGTGGTTCCTTCCCGGGTTCAACCGATCTCAACCTAGGATCAAAAACATTCTCCTTCCCTACCAGCTTCTAGAAAGGGCCTCTCTCCTTCCAATCCTTCTAGCATCACTTCCCCCCTGCTGGCATTACCTCTTTCACATCCCTGGCAAAGGACAAGACACTCCAACAGGTACTTCAAGCTCACAGTCTCTAGCTCTTATCCACTTCCCTGAATATGCATCCTCTACATCCTGTCATCTTAAGGAAACTGATATAGGTGAACTTGTTGATATTTGGCATTTCTGTTTGATTGGTTATGTTACTGGGAAATTCCCAGGACATGCATCTCTGTTAAATTTCATCAGTAAAAACTGGAAACATAAAGCTAATTTTACAAAGCATAATTCTAGCTTGTTAATCTTTGCCTTCCCTTCTGAAATGGAAATGTTAGAAATTCTAGGTGGAGGTCCATACTATGTGTTTGGCTGGCCTCTCATCTTAAAAGTTATGCCATATTTTTTTTGATTTTCAAGCCACTCACATGACAAAAATGCCGACTTGGGTAAGATTCCCTAATTTGCCTATAAGATGTTGGACTTCAATTTGCCTTTCGAAGCTTGCTAGTATGATTGGGAAGCCAATCCATTACATTGCCCCTACTACAACTATGACCCAACTTTCATATGCCAGAATCCTTATTGAGGTCGACCTGCTCTTAGACTTGCCAACTACTATCAATGTGGTTTTGCCCAATGGCACATCTCTATCCCAGCAAGTTATGTATGAATCTCTTCCCTATTTTTACAAGTAGTGTTGGGTCCTAGGACATTCTGTTACCACATGCAATAAGGGAACCAACTCCAAACGTAAGAAACAGACCCATGAAGCTCCTGCCCAATCTGGAAATTCCAGTCCATCTGCAAAGACTTCTACTGTTGAGAAGCAACAACCATATAGTGTAGTCCCTCTAGCAGATCCCCTAGTTGATCCTATGTTCACTAAAGCTGTCACAGCTGGTGAAACGAGGCCTCTCCTGGTCGTAAAAGGACCAAATTATTGAAACTGATCATTCTGGTTCCAAATAATCTGCTACTCTAAAAGTGGTACACATCTCTGAAGAAGGTGATGTTATTGCTGTGAAGCCTCCCAAGAGGCAGTATTTAACAAGAAGCAGAGTAGCTGCTACCACCATTTTGGGTCAGCAAGAGAAACAAAAATCCAAGGCCCTTGCTATAGCTCCAAGGCTACTAAGTAGTTCTGATGAAACTGCTACATCATCTACCTTTTGATTTTCTTTTTGGTTTATTATTGATTTATATTTGATAGGGAGGTTGTTCCCTTGGTCACTCTATTACCATGTACTGGTTAGACTGTTAGTTGTTTCCTAGCCTATATGTTGGCTAGTTGGTGCTACGGTGTTAGTTGGCTTTTCTTTTCTTGTGCAGGGTTCCTGTTTGCTTGCTCTTTTAGTGTAGAATCTCTATTTTTCTTTTCTGTTGTCACAGGTTGGGCTGCCCTATAGTAGCCTTTCTGCTAGTTTTGTTGTTGGTTGGTTTCGGTGCAGCTTTGCTAGATGGATTTTTCCTTAGTGGCTGGTTGCTTGTCTTGGTGGTTGGGCCTGGTTTCAGATTTTGGCTTGTTGCTGGTTAGGCTGCCCTGTAGTGGCCATGCTGCTGGGTTTGTTGTTGCTTGTTTTTGGTCCAGTTTTGCTAGATGGATATTTTCTTTGGTGGTTGGGCCTTGGGTTCAGATTTGTTATTGCTGGTAAGGTTGTTTTTCCTTGCCTGCCTATGCTAGAGTATCTTCTCCTTCCTCTATCCTTGCTTCCGGGTGCTTCCTGTTGCTGCTAGGTGTTCTTGCCTACCTCCCACTATAGTCAAGTTGCAATTTCCTTTAGCTTAGGATGCTTGTAGCTTTTGAGGGAGATTCCTCTTGTTTAAGGGAGGTTGTTCCCTTTCTCTGTTTATATCTGTATATATACTCTGACTTGTTGGTTTTCTAGTTTTGTTTCATTGATCTATACATTTCTTACATTTGATATAAAAAAAATGTACAACAAGGTGTCAGAATAAGGTGACATTGTGTTTGTTTTTCAATCTAATAAGCAGAAGTTTTCTAAGAGCTTTCTTATTGGAAGACCAATCTCCTTCACCATAACATTGATGTCATGCACATAGAAAAAACATTTTTTAGAACATTTTCAACACGGTTATGGATGTGAAGGGAAAAACAAAGGACAACATAAAGGCTGGAATGGATATAGCTTTGTTTTGTCACTGTAAAAATATGGAGTTGGTTTATGTTGGGTCACGGGTCGCAAAGCCTAAAGCCAACTTTGTTTTAGACAAGAATGCATAGTTACTCATCTACCAATGACTTAAGAGTTTGTATTTTCATAATGGACATGTCTCGAACATATTAAGGTTGGTTAATTTGCATGATTGTAGATTGTATAGAATGAAGTGTCATGACCGCCACACGTGTTTATACAAATACTCATTTCATTAACTTATCGAGATTTATTGTCAAAAAGGATATGAGATGAACTCACGAAGATCAGTTATTTCTTTAGAGATAAATGCTCCAACAAATTATAGACAAGACACATGGAGAGGCTTGAAATGAATATTATCCAAACAATATGCATACTTGAGATGATATTCCCTCAATGTGTTTTGACTCGATGAAGCATCTATCTATACATTTACCGTTTGAGGCAAAAGTTGGAGGCCCAATCCAATATAGATGGATGTATCCATTCGAGAGATTAGAGATTACACATACAATTTAATTAAAAACAATTTTCCATAATTCAAAACATTCGTTTAATTTTATGTAGGTACTTGTTCAACCTTAAAAAAAAAGTTAAAAACAAGGCTCATGTTGAGGCTTCAATATGTGAGGCTTATATTGTTAAAAAGATCTCAACATTTATCTCATACTATTTTAAGCCTCAATTGAGAACAAGAATCAATCGGGTTCCAAAACAAAACGATGATGGTGAAGTACCTTCGAGTGGAACTTGTCAATATTCTCTCATCCTGAAAGATATTTGTCTGAAAGAGAATTCAAACAGGCACATAATTATGTGCTATTTAATTGTTATGAACTGAGTCCTTTTATTCAGTAAGTATACAACTTAAATTCTATTATTAATAAACAATTTATCTCTTATAATATCATAAACTGATACATTGTTGAATACCTTGTAGGCAACATCGTCAATATTTATGTCCTAAAACTCACAGCTGATTGAATCTCAAATCTTTTAATTATAAGATGAATAATTTTCCACATGGTTCAGAACATATGTAAGTACTATTTAATTATATTATCTATCGAGATACTTAATTTCTTTGCAAATTTCTTGTTAACTATTCATGGTTGTACTTCTTCATGTACCAGGTTAACAAATTGAAAGGGAATGCTAATGTTACTTTATTTTTACTAAGTCTAGATCCTGAAAGAAAGGTGTAGTACGACAATGAGTATTTCGTCAATTGATACATGTTTCATATATAAGAATATGAGCTGGGTAGAAAGACATATAACAATGGGGTTTGTGTAAAGGGATCGATTTCTAATGAGTTTGAAGTTGACTATTATGAAAAATTAAAAGAGGTAATTAAATTGTAGTATCATAACAAACAGAATAGAGTATTTTTATTTAAATGTTATTGGTATGACACCACTGACAGAGGAATTAAAGTAGATACCATCATGGTTTGGTCGAAATTAATTCAAAGGCTAGACTTTGCAATGTCAATGATGTCTTTGTTTTCACTAAGCAATGAAATCAAGTTTATTAGATATACACTCTTTCCTTTAGAAAGGATCGTTCAAGAGTTAATTGATTATCCGTATTGAAAACCAAAACCCAAAGGTCGTGTCGAGGTTGTTCAGGATGGAAACAATGAATCAAATATGGGAGATGATGTCTATCAACTTGGTGAGTTAGTTGATCCATATTGAGTTGCTCCGTCAATTGACTTAGAAGAAAATTCAAATTTTCACGTCGTAGGGAATACTTTTATTGATGTTGACGCTAAGGAGTTGAACGGTGGTTTTAGCTCCAATGAACATGCACAAGTCAATGAAGATGATTATAGGGATTAAATAGTCATGGAAGATGGCAATGGAGATGACGACGAGTCAATTGATGAAAAAGAAGACAATTCTGATTAATTTGGAAAACACGAAAGTGTAATGCCATAAACTATAATGTAATATTTATGGATAAAATTTACTTCAATGTAATGACAATGATGTTAATTTATTATTGAATTGCAAGGAAATATTTATTTTATTATTATGATGTGAACTGATGTTTTGTGTTGACGTGCAACTATCAATTTAAGTATTTACAAGATGGATGGACATGGAATACAAATATAATTTGGCATCAGACACTGTTTCACACTGATGGAAATATCAATGGTTTTTTCATTACAGAATTGTTTCCCTTCTCTTAGGCACTGTTCATAGTGCTTATTATATACCGATGGAAACATTGATAGAATGAGATTTTGAACGCGTTGACAATTAATGCTCTTACTAATTGAGTTACTTATTTTTACAAGTTTCCCAATGGAATCACCGATGAAATGGGAATTTCAATGCAGTGGTAATTAATGCATTTTTTACTATTAATTGTTTACTATTTTACTGACAGAATAACGAATAAAATTAAAAAAAAACTAATGGGTTTTTTGAAATTTTTAGTGTGAAGTGAAATTTTTAATTTTACTTAATAGACGAAATCATCGATATAATATTTAATTTTCCATTGGGAATTCCATCAGTAAAACCTAATATAGAAGCTCTATGGGCACAACAGACGATGCTTCATTTTGTTCTCTCTTCTTCTTTCGAACCCATATTGTTCTTCTCTTTTCTCTTCTCTTCTCTTCTCCTCTGTCTCTTAATCCTTATAGAAATCAAGCTTCCTTTCTTATTTTTCTTATTTTTAGGTTTTTTTAACACTATTTTTTCATAGTTTTTGTTTCTTTTGTATCATACCTAGTTCAACTCTGAAATTAAGCAAGCCATTAAGATACGAATTTTTCATTCCTTATCCATTATTTGTTTTTGCATTATTTTTTCTTTTTTTGTCTTTGTTTTTGTTCAATTATTTGTTCTTAATAATTTTATGAATTAATAGTTATGTTGAATAGAAGTTGTTATTGAAATAATTTTTTCATTATTTTGTTGAGTTTTAGTTATTTTCTTTGTTTAATTTTGTTTTTAATTTTTAATTAAACATGTAGGATTAATTTTAATTATTATATTGTATTTATTCCATTTCAAAATAAATTCTTATAAATTTAGGACTAAAAATATTACCACATAGAAAATGAGAATTTTCTACGAAATTGAATTATTCAAAATTGTTGGTAGAAATTGAATAAAATCAACTAGTTTGTCACATATATGTTGTCTATTTACAGGAACCGGTTTCATGGCTCTTTTTTTCAAATATGGTGCTTCTGGTCTAATGATCAGGGTCACAGGTTTGAAAAATAAACACGAGTTGACATTGTTTATATATATATATATATATATACTTTTCTATCAGGTTATCCCGATCTCATGACTTGGGCCACAGGTTTGATGGAATAGCCCGAGTTGGCTTAGCCCTGATTACTAGGGTTACAGATTTGTCATGCTAACTTGTATTGACTTAGGCTAATTTTTTTAGGTCCTTTTTTTACCCAATTTCATCTTTCTATATTTAATGGGCTGAGAATTAAGCTGCATTGTTTATCTTCTTTTTTAAAAAATATTGTTTCCTAGGTTATTGTGATCAATTTTTTTTATTAGGTCTATCTACTATCATTATCTATTTTTTATCATCTAATTAAAATAAAATCAACTTATTTGATTTAGTTAGATCTATAATTCGAGTCACATATTTATCTTCCTTCTTTGAAACACTTTTGCGGTACATGAGCAACAATTTTCTTGAAAACACATTAGGCCCACAGCGTAGCACTAATACAAAACTAGTCCTTGGTCTAATCACGAGGGGATGGAGGATTTTTTGATAATTCCTTGTTTAATCAAGCTAGGGCTTTATTGTTTAAATATAAAACTAGTTATTTGACTCATGCTTTGCCGTGCGTCAAATATTTTCTCTCTTCAAAACAAATTATATATGCAGGCTTTTACGACATGTTTTTGTATATAAAAATCCAAGAGGAATTAAAAAAGTCTATGCATACATGTAATTAAATAAATTGAGAACTATTTATGCAAAAAAAAAAATTATGAAGATCGATCCCTACCTAACCAAAGTTAACTAGTCAAACCTATAATCAAGGTCATAACCTCAATTGGGTTCAATAATTTTTTTCAAAAATAATTATCTAAAATAGACACATATAAAATTGAAAAACAACCAAATATTAAGACAAATGTAAAAAAATCAAACCAAAACAAATAAGTTATTTAATTAATAATCAACCAAATATTAAGTAATGAAATTTAAAAGAAAAGCATGAAAAATTTTAAAAATCCAATTTTAATGGATAAAAATGAAAAAAAAAGGAAAAAAAGGCTTAGGCTCTTAGGCCTGGATGGCCCCAACCTTCTAAGCCTCCAAAAAAGAGCCAGGCTCGAGAGCTTAGGACAACCCATGTGTTCGAGCCTTATTTTTTTAAAATTTTTCTTAAGGGGTGGATGATCTTCTACCTCTTTTATATATATAAAAACACAGCAGACGACACATTGTCTATTTTACCCAGATTCCAGCAAACTCTAGTTGCTGAAAAATCCGTCTGAGCTAAGTTGTTTTGGACCAAGAAAAAACCTATTTTTAACCATATTTCAACCAAAAAAAATTTATAAAAAAAGCACTTTAAACACCTTATAAAACATATCCATATCCTTTAACAATATAAAAATTAGCTTTAAAGTTCACAATCAACCCGAAATTCAAATTTGTTTTTGGTTTCAGATCTACCATTTCAAATAAGTTTAAGGGAAAAAAAACACTTAAGATATACTCTCCACATCAAAAGGAACCTATTGTCACCGAAATCATCATTTTTCATGGCCGGAATCGGTATTAACTAAGACTTTCTCTTTCTACCACCAGAATCCGACAACTTTCTCTCTCTTCTCTCAAATCATTGACCATATAATAAGAAAAATAAAGTTTGGAATCATAATTGAATTTCATAAATCTTTAGAGACCAAAAGTTTATAATTTGAAAAATTAAAGAACCAAAGTGAATGTTTAGCTCCAAGTTTAAAAAAAAAACCCATCTTTTTTCCACCTTTTTTAGTTTAGTTCTTAATCTTTGAATCTTGCCTTTAATAAATATGTTTTAATTGACTATCAAATAAAGATAGACTAAAAAAAAATCATTTTAGCAAGGGTGATTTACATGGAATAATATTTTCCCTAAAACTTTTTAGAGTACATGTAATAATCACAATAGACGCTCTTCTTTTATGCGCAAGAAACTGTATTGCGTGAATAAAAAAGTCTAAACCGTTCAGGTTTTGAAATTAAGCTGTTTTTTCGAAACAAGGACAAGGTGTTCACTCTTTTATCGGCAAGAAATGGACAGTTGATGAAAAAGACTTCATGCAGAGGAATGGCTCCTTTTGGCTAGTGGTTAGCTTAACTCTGTGGCCCGCATCGTGTGTTTTTGTCGTGTATTTCCTTACGAGGTGTGGCCTAGCTCGCTCCCCCCTGAAAATTAATTATAATTTTTTTCTTTCGATGGTCCAGCTCTTATTATCAGCAATTGTCTGCTGTCATATATATATATATATATATATATGAAGAAATATGGAAATAAATGCAGAGATTTCATGCAGGATTCAAGTGCATAAATCCTGCATAGATTTTCTGCATATATCACTCTATTGAGAGATCCCCAGTTATAATTCTTCATTTCATTTACTTCATGATTTCCATAATTCCTGCATCAAATCATGTATATATAGTAAGAATCAATCACCTATGATGTATGAAATGCCTATTTAAAGGCACGAACAATATACATGAATATAAGTTCAGCTTTCCTACATGATATCAGAGCCTTCTATCACTATGGCATCTTCTTCTTCAGTTCAAACAATGTTCCCCACTTCTTCTCTTGAGATTACACTCCCAAAATCACATCTGCTTGATATCTCCATCAAGCTAACTTCAAACAATTATCTTTTGTGGAAAGCATAGGTTATTCCTGTTTTATGTGGCTATGGACTCCTTGGATACGTGAAGGATGAAGTTCTAATGCGGATCAACTCAATACCAAGTGTAATCATGCCAACGACCCATTGGAGGTGCCAATTGGGCCAATCGCAAGAGCTAGGGCAAAGAAGCTTAAAGAAGCATTGAATGAGCATGTTCAGAACATATGGAGCAAAAATGGACCTAAAGGGGCTTGGGACATTTAAGGAGCATGAAGGACAACCTTTAATTCATCTAGTTCAGGTCCAAGAAGAGCCCAATTCGTGTGGAACAAGGGGTTGATGTGTCCGGCCCAATACCAGCCTTGTTAGGCTTGTTTTCCTAAAGCTATAAGGATAAAAAGTCAGCAATTTATTCTCCTAATTAAGTAAGGAAGTTGGCCATATCTTATTCCTAAAGAGAGGAGGACTATTTAATGCTTTTCCTAACTTAGAAAGGAAAGTAATTAAATCAGCAACAAATGAGGAAATTTGTTTTCTTATTTGTCCAAGTTAAACAAGGAAATCCAAGCTAATCAAGGACATCAAGGGGGGCAGCAACACAAATTTTTCAAATCATATTTCTCCTAGTTTATTTTGGGACTTCTTAAGGGTGACAAATCTGATTCTAGCATATTTAGCATGATAATTTTTGGATTTTTATTATTTTTAATATTTTCTTCTTAGTTTTTGGGTTATTATTACTTATTTGGGTCAATTGTAAGTGGGCTTCATATAAGTCCACCTAAGGGGGGTCCATTAGGGTTTTATTAAGTCTAGAGTCAGTATAAATAAAGGCATAACCAAACATGTAAGGTTACGCAATTTTCAGATCAATAAACTTCTTTGCTGCACTTATTGTGTGTTGGTGGGATAATCTCCCTTCCTTGGTTCTCTAAAGAACTGAAAACGACTTATCGAATAACAACTTTCTTCGTGGCGTCATCCTTATACTTCTTGTTCGCGAATCAATATTCGTTGGGTGGGGGTCTCCGTTTCCAATAGTGCTGGTGCCTAGGTACAAGTTATCTTTGTCTCACACTCCTATCAAACCTGATTTACTTGGCTTTCCGGGAATTGGTGTCTTTGCATGTGGGTTGCGTGACCATGTGATCACGAGGTTCGCATCATTTAGTATCAGAGCTTCGCTCTATTAATCAGGTTATATCCTTCTAAAATTTTTGTTTCTTGTTGATTCCGTAAAAAAAATTCCTTAGTATCTAATTTCTTCTTCTCCTTGAATTTGCGGCATATAAAAAAAATTTATTATTTCATTCTGTTATTTTTCAAAATATATCAGTACCATAAAAAAAAGAGAAAAGAGAAAGGCAAAAAAAAACTGTTCAAAAAGACATTTATTGGATTCTGCCGCAAAAAATTAAACAAGAGATATTGGATCAAATCAACTTAGAATTATTTCAAATTTTACACTCTGATTACTGGGCTCCTAATCGCACCATATATCAAATTTGGGGTCAATTGGATATCGTTTTCTTTGGGTTTCAAATTCGGGTCTAACCAGGTCTAATTCATAACGTTTTTACGTCAGTATATCAAACCTTATCATAAATTGCTCAAACTTTATATTTTGTCTATCTGGATTGATATAGCACTATATCTGAAATTTTAACTCAATTGGACATCATTTACTTTAGGTTCCAGATTCGGACTTAACTCGTCGTAAAGAGTCTGTTTTGCGTCAACTTTTGAAATTCGCTTGCTTTCTGTTGTTTTCATTTCTTGCAGTTTATTTTCATCATTTCCAACATATTTGGGTGGGCTGATTATGAGGATTTTGAGGAGGCCATTGATGATATTGGTGATGGTGGTTTTGAGGATGAGGCCATAGGCCATCGGGAAGGTTTTCAGCAGCCTAGAAACCAAAGGGATTATGGGAATAGAGCTAAGGGCCAATTCGGACAAAGGGAAAATTGTCGTAGTGTTGGGGGACATGCTGATTTAGATGGTGATTTGGATGCCATCAAACTGAAAATACCTTCTTTTCAAGGTAAAAACAATCACGAGGCATATTTGGAGTGGGAGAAAAAGGTGGATTGGATTTTTTATTGCCATAACTATTTGGAGGTAAAGAAAGTAAAATTAGTAGTCATCGAATTCACAGATTATGCACTGATATGGTGGGATCAAAATGTTATTAGTAAAATAAGGAGTGGAGAGAGGCCAATAGCGTCGTGGGAGGAGACGAAAGTGTTGATGAGAAGGTGATTTGTGCCTAACCACTATTATAGAGATTTGTATTTGAAATTGTAGGGTTTGAATCAGGGTTCTAGGTCCGTGGATGAGTATTTCAAAGAGATGGAGATTGTCATGATTCGGGCCAATATGATTGAGGATCGAGAAGCTACCATGGCTAGATTTCTAAATGGGCTGAATAGGGACATTGCGAATGTTGTAGAATTACAACATTGTGTGTAATTGGAGGACATGGTCCATATGGCAACGAAGGTGGAGAGGCAAATAAAGAGAAGGGGCAGTACACGTTTTCAGACCAATTCGGCTTCATCTTCCTCAACATAGAGGCCAAATTTGAAGAGAGAGGGGGTTGTCCAACCAAAGCCTTATACAACGGCCGAACCACCTAAGGCCAAAAAGGATACTCATACAGATGGGAAAGGTAAATCTGAATCTCAACCTACTCGTGATAGAGATATTAAATGCTTTAAGTGTTTAGGGAAGGGGCACATTGCATCTCAGTGTCCAAACCGAAGAGTTATGCTTACAAGAGACAATGGGGAGGTTGAATCTGAAAGTGAAGAGATGCCACCTTTGGTGGATTGTAGTGATGAGGAGATTGCATATCCTGTTCAGGGGGAGGCCTTGGTTATAAGGCGTGCGCTGGACATGCAAATCAAAGAAGATGATGTAGATCACCAACGGGAAAATATATTTCACACTCGATTTCACATCCAAAACAAGGTATGTAGCATGATAATTGATGGGGGTAGTTGTGCTAATGCTGCTAGTGATACTCTTGTGAAGAAATTGAATCTGAGTTGTGTTAAGCATCCTAGGCCTTATAGATTGCAATGGTTGAATGAATGTGGTGAAGTGAGGGTTACTAAGCAGGTTCTGATTACGTTTGCTATTGGGAAGTAATCCGATGAGATTTTGTATGATGTAGTCCCAATGCATGCTAGTCACTTACTTTTGGGGCGTCCATGGCAGTTTGATTGGAAAGCGATTCATGATGGGTTTAGAAATAGGTTCACTATTGTAAAGGATGGTAAAACCATCACTCTTGTACCTCTTTCTCCAAAACAAGTGTATGATGATCAAATGAAATTAAAAAAGCAATGTGAGGATGGGAAGAGTGAAAATTGACGTGAGGACAATGGTGAGAGAAAACCATCAGATTCGGCTAAACCTAAATCATTAATTAAACCGGTTGAGAGTGGAGGTAAAAACCGAGGAGTGAAGAAAGTAAGCTTGTGTGATGATAATAGTGTG
>Ga0325405_1000840_pt1 | contig 30182 bp, 25 predicted proteins | sample PopdelMetagenome_21_FD_205663 | JGI IMG/M metagenome (GOLD analysis project Ga0325405, IMG submission 205663) | Populus deltoides microbial communities from Bellville, Georgia, United States - Xylem-Control-R2 | ecosystem: Host-associated > Plants > Phyllosphere > Stem > Wood/Secondary xylem... | reverse complement strand
CTTAAAGTCTATTTACTCTACCCTATAACATTACAATTCATATAAGACAATATTGTTGTTATTTAATTTTCTTCAAACCTGAATGAAATAAGAGCAAAAACTGGAGACAAAATTCAGTATGGAATATTTTTCTAGAAATTTGGAATAATTTTACAACTTTTGGGAGTTAATGTTTGCAGAGTCTCCACACTTTACACATATATGATGATCTAGCCTCATAATCAAACTGAACTCTGATCAGCATCAAGCATCCAAAGGTCTGTAAAATCTATGAAGATTATCAGCTGTTACTGTTTTTTCCATGGCATTACAACTGCTACATGCTTGACTGTTCTTGAACCCTAGTTTGTAACACAAACATGCTGCTTTATGAACAGAAACAGGAGCACTAGAAGTAGGAGTAGTAGATGTCTCAAACAATTGATGTGTGACCACTTCTTCTTGTTCTTGTTGTTTTGCTTGCTTAAGATTGTTGATAGAAGAGACTAGAGACTGACACGGAAGGCCAATAGAGAGCTCAAGATTGACCAGTTTATGATCTGGATACACTTCTAGTTCTGTTGTCACTCCACTGCTACTATTGGAATCTTCAGCCGAGTCACTGCTGCCACCTACCTTGATAATCCTGGAATTGTTTTCCGTTTTGGTCATGTTGCTCATCGTAAACTCAGGCTGCACTTGAAGAAACGAATAGTTTTGTTCTTCTAGTTGAAAATCAGTACTCCTTTTGGTATCCAGTTTGGTATTTTTATTGTTGGTGCTGTTAGTGATGGTGGTGGTGGTGGAGGAGGAGGTGGTGGTGGTGGTGGATTTGAGTGGACGGTGAGTTTGAGGATCAATTCCACGGATAAAAAGCTTCCTTTTGATATGAGTATTCCAATAATTCTTTATCTCATTGTCAGTTCTTCCTGGTAGCCTAGCAGCAATGAGAGACCACCTGAAAGATTTTCAAGAAATTAAATAAATAAAAAGTTGCACTAAAAATCATCATAACCCAGTTGCGATTTTGTTCTAGTCAAAAGAGATATGACCAAGTTCATCAAAAGTTGAATATTGGAACCTAATACTACTTGGCTTTCGCTAAAGATAGCAAAGTAGTGCATAAATTAAGCAAAGGCAAAGTACTTACTTGTTACCAAGTAAGCTGTGAAGGTTGATGATGAGTTCATCTTCTTCATCACTGAAGTTTCCTCTCTTGAGATCAGGCCTTAGGTAGTTTATCCACCTTAGTCTACAGCTCTTGCCACATCTAAGCAAACCTGAACATAAAAAAAAAAAAGGAACCAAAATAAAAGTTACGAAGGGTTATCTTCTTCTTCTTCTTCTTCTCCATGGCATAAGAAGTTGGAAGAAAAGAAAAGAGAAAGAAAAACTTACCAGCAGCCTTAGGGAGAGATCTCCAACAACCTTCACCATGAGCTTTGATATAATTAATAAGACGTTCATCTTCTTCTTTAGTCCATGCACCTTTGTTGGTGTGTTCTTTCTCACAGCAAGGAGATCTGCCCATGATTTTTTTTTCCTTTTTGTGGGTGTGTGCGCAAATCAAGAGAGAAGAGAAGTGATGAAGAGACAAAAAAAAAAAAAAAAAGAGGATGTGTTTGTCAGACAAAGTGGAAGAAAATTGCTGGGAGAAAAATGCAAGGCAAGGGAATATAAATGGGAGGTGGTGAAGGTGCAATGCAATTGACTCGGGACCCCTGGCTAACAATTATTTAATGTTTTTTCTTTTCAAGTATTGGCATGGTATTTGACTAAGTTGGTGAGCAAGATGAGTGGTTACAATTGAGTTAGTGCTGGATTTGGTAGGTAGCTCTATTTTTTTTTTCAATTTAATTTGTTGGAGCTATTTTTCTCTTCCATATCTTGCATTTGTGTACCCTTTTTCATTTATTTATTTTCATTTCCCTTTAAGGATCACCTAATCTAATAAACCAGAGGGAATGGTGGTTCTGAGGTGCTCTACCTGACTTGCTAGAGGCATAAATGCATGGCCAATAGATAATGTTTTTAGAGGTGTGTGTGTGTGTGTGTGTGTGGTGTTCTCAATCTTGATGCTATTTAAAAATATTATAAGATATAAATATAAAATTATACTTAACCTAACCTACCCCCCCGCCTTCATTACTTCAGTTTTTGTCCCTTCCTTTTTTTAGGCTATGACATTTTGCAGTGAAGTCCTTACATGTTATGTTTGGAAGTATTATAATAGTTACTTTTAAAATATTTTTTATTTTAAAATATATTAAAATAATATTTTTTTAAAAATTATTTTTAACATTATCACATTAAATAATCTGAAAATATTAAAAATATATTAATTTAAAACAAAATAAATAAATAAATATCAAATTTTTTTAAAAATACTTTTTAATTGCAGTGCCAAATACTATCTAAAGGAATTGATTTGAAATTCAATTAACATATAATTGGTTTAAATTTTAAAAAAATAAATTGACTTGATTAAAAATCCAGATTAACTCACACGCTAAAACCTAAGTACCTAACCATTAATATAGTAATGTTATTTATTTTAAATTCGGATTGCCCTCGAGTTTCGAAACCATGGGTACAAGAAACAAGATACAAACCTACCACAAGGAAATAAAAGTCTTTGAGGGATTTATTTCAGAACGAAAAGGGGCCACACCAAACATTTTTCTTGGACACTTCCAACTCACTTTCACCCTCGTCTTCTGATTCCCTTCCTTCCAATTTATCTATCATATGGTCATCCTCCTTTCGCACTCTTTTCTTTTTTAATTGAACAATTTTGTTTTATATATTTCTTTATTATTTTATGCACAAAAGGGTTCTAGAAGACCACCACAAACACAAACACAAACTTACTCCACTTGCTCTTGTCAATTTTAGGACCTACGAAGATACAAGTAACTAACTTCCCCTACCTTCCATGATGCCCATCTAATTTTGTTGTTGGTGTCAACCACAAGTATGCATTCATATCAAAGGATAGAGTCTGTTTGGTCCTCTAGTTTCACTCACTTTACCAAAATTGTCCCCTTGGGTTCCTATTAATGCCTAGCAAAAATTCAATAAAATAACCATTCTAAAGTAATTTTGAACCACATAGTAAGAAATGATCATAGTTTTGCAAAACCAAATCCAGATCAAAACCCAAATTATAGGTCAAGAGAGTTTGTCATTTTCAATAAAAAAAATTAAAATGATGTTATTTTGAGCAATTGTTTTATAAAAATAAATTAACGGGTTGAAGATTAAGTTTTGATCAAGTCAATTATGTTACGGAGTTAATCTGGATTTTTAATTGAACAACTAAATTTTTTTTTCTAGAACTTAAACCGGTCCATATTACAAATCAACCTCCAAACCAATCTTAATTTTAAAAACATGACATAAATAACTTATCCGTTACATGTGTAACCAGAAACTAGGATTCAAGTTTGAGTCCTTACAACTACAATTTCTTGATTAATTGTGTAGCTTATTTAACCTCTTCTTTTTTTTTTTCCTATTCCATTTTGATTTCTAAAGCGCACACAACATAAAAAAGCTATGATTAACATGCATGAAGTGGATGCCAATAAACTTGTGGTTCAATTGACATTTATATCCTCATCTCTTAAAGGGTTGTGTTCGAGTCTCAATTTTATAAAAATAAAATAAAATAAAATAAAATAAAACATAACATGAGGGAGTGGTTAATTACACAATTACTTATCACACTTGAGTATTAACGTCGTTTTCACAATCCAACCAACCTGCCTAGCAATACACTGATCATCATCCATTTTATTTCCCAGAAACTCTTGAGCATGTCACCTAGGCGGCCATGATAATTTTAATGGGGGCTAGCTAGGGCTAGGTGGGTTGTACAGACCCTCCTATCTTGTATAAAAATCTAGCTTCTAGAAAGAATTGATGAGAGACCAGTAAATAAAAATAATTTCCAGAGAAAGAAAGAGGGAAGAAACTAAAGAATCTTGGAGGTTGGTGACCCACCTCCTCCATAGTTTGCTCGCCCGCTGCCAACCCCATCTTATACAAGAGAGCAAGTGGGCCTTTCTCTTGTATGCTCCTCTCATGCTAATGCCATTCTCTCATTTTCTTAATTTTTCTTTTGTATTCTTATCCAAGATTCTCTTGACGACTCGCGCACACAAAAGAAAAAAAATATCAATCTCTGCTAATTGACCATTTTTTTTTGTTATTAACATAGGAAGATATCAATTAGGGGTCCACAGCATTTCAGATTAGGCGTACCAAGAAAAGAGAAAGGTCATGTTTTGGCATATATATCTACTGATCATTACTTTATTTGTTAGTGCTAGACATAATAAGACTAATATATGTATATTTATAGTATTTTCTGGGAGCCATGAACCCTAAACTCGTCACCTCCAATACGTACTTACCCTTGGATTGGCCTGGCTAGCAAGCATGTTTATTTCTTACATCATGCCTCATTCCTTTGCATCAAAATATTCAACATTGGATTGCTAACATGCAAGTCAAAAGATGATTGTAAACATTATGTGGAGATAAGTTTTCTAGAATTGTTTTTTAATGGAATATATAGCAAGACTTGGTGTAGCTCCAAAATGCTTTCGTTGAGCTGGTTAATCATTTTTATACGCTGATCAAATTAAGATACTCCTAGATTGAAGGAAATATCTCCTAAGCAAAATGAGGAGTCAAATGTTTATCAAAGACTTGACTAGTCATGTCTGTTGTCTGGCCTTGCCAGGCTCCATTCTGATTACGAACACTCCGTATATATATAGTCAATAATCACAATGCAATTTGTTCTACATGAGAAATAGAGTTTTCGTTAATTACTTGCTAAGTGTCGTCATGGATAGCCTACCTCAGATCGAATTAGAGAAATGAACTTAATTATTTGGACGATAATAAACATCTAATCAAGTATCTTTTACAGTATGTTCTTAATTTTACATGCATCTTGGATTTGAAGAAATACAAATCCTAAGCTCAATGCAAGCAACACCATGGCTTGCTTAAAATACCTAGTGTCTAGTCACATTTGGGCCTCATTCTCAAAACAAATGAAGAGGTGAAAGGGTCATGTTTTAGGCCTCAAAGAGATTGTAAGCCTATCTGGGGCCTATATCTTTTTACCTTGGTCAGTCCAGCGTAGCTTTCATGTTTCCTTGATCTTTGAAAGGTTGATTAAGTCATATTAGGTACTGCTCATTATCAATCTCAGAAGTCAACCCATTTAATTTCACTGAGAAATGTTTTTTGTTGGTCATCAAATTCTCAACTCTGGTGTTTCAAATTTTGGGTTTGACTTGTTTAATCTTTCCTTTGTCATCCATACCACACCTTATTTGAAGGGGTAAGTCAGCCTAATTTTGCAACACCTTTTACAATAATGCGCTTTATTAAATGAGAATTGAAATACTAATTAAGTAGATGTCAAGATGACAAAGTCACCAAGACAAAAAAATTGCCTCAGAAGAAGAAAAGGAGAGAAGGGGATGTGGCAACTTCAAACAGTATGTCTTGTTGCTTCATTAGATCATAAAAAAAATATGTTTGCTAGCTCTTGTGATGTTCCTGCATGCACTGTAAGAGGAAGCTTTTACTTGACATTGAAATATCAAGTAAAAAAAAATAAAAATTAACTGAGCATTCAAACATTTTCCACAACATCCAATAATTAACCACATGGAGATGAATAAGGAAACTTTGCATCGACGTTGTTCATCTTCCTCCAAGAACCGGAGCCAGATTTCCTGTCATTCCTAAACTATATCTCCTTCATCATAGTGGACAAGATCACCGTGAAAGCAACTTAAATCATAAAATTAATGCAGGACTCATCGGTGGAAATCTAAATAGCCCTTCTTATGCTTTTTTTGGCAGGTAAAATGGTGTTGTCGTGTTTTCTGAAACAACACAATTCTGATTTACAGATAGGCCACAATTGGGTAGAGGTCGTATGATGATAATGGACCGATAAAGCATATATCCATCCACTCAACTCAACCTAACTCGTGCTCTCTAAAACAATATTTTGACATGTTGGCATATAATTAAAAATTGTTTTAACAAAAGGAATGAAATATTTTTTCTTTTCCAGAACCTACGAGGACAGAGAAATTCCATGGAACTTATTTGTAAGAATATATTGAATTTAAGGACTGAAATAACATTACCAATATTTTAAGAACTGATATGTAAATTGGGTATAGATTAAAATGTTGCAAAAGCTTAACTTTATCATTGATAAAACACCCGTATAAATACAAATCAGAAGTGTTTGAAAAACCTACAAACTAGGAAAGTTACAACTGAATCCTATAATTTATGAGTTACAGCTACAACAAACAACGTTTAAATATATTTGAATAAATGAAAGTGATAAGGAAGAGTTAGCAGATGATAAGGAAGCTGCAGATGATAAGGAGGCAGCTAATTATCTTTGTTACATCTCTATTATGCCCCCTCAAGATGGAGCGCGGGAGAGAATTCCAATCTTGTGTTTAAGCTGAAGAAAACGTTGGCGTGGAAGGGGCTTGGTGAGAGCATCCGCAAGTTGATCTTCAGAGGAGACGTGCGCCACACGAAGAACGCCACTTTGAACTTGATCCCTGATAAAATAAAAATCTATGGCAACATGCTTCATACGAGAGTGAAATATTGGATTTGAATAGAGTTGAGTGGCACCGATATTATCACAGTAAATAACAAGACATGAGGGAAGCGAAATGCCAAGATCAGTTAAGAGATAACAAATAAAATTAAGTTCAGCTGCTGTATTGGCAACGGAATGATACTCTGCTTCTTTGGAAGACCTAGCAACTGTGCGTTGCTTTTTAGAGCACCATGAGATTGGATTTTGACCAAGATAAACAACGTAAGCACTGGTGGAGCAAAAAGTGTCTTTATCCCCTACCCAATCTACGTCCGAAAAGGCTTGTAAACTAAGAGAAGTGTTAGAAAAGGCATGTAAACTGAGTGTTGAGTCTTTGTAGAGTTGTAAGCCATCATCAATAGTGCCAACAAGATAACATAGTAGCCGTTTGACAAAGGACCAATGGTCAGTTGTAGGGCAGTGCATATATTGAGACAATTTGTTGACAGCAAAGGCATTGTCTGGTCGAGTGATAAGTAGATACTGTAGACTGCCAACAACCTTGCGATACTCAGTGGGATCAGAAAGCAAGGAACCTGATGTGAGAGTGAGAGTGGGACTGATCGGTAGGGGGGTGAGTACAGCTTTGGCGTCTTGCATCTTGGTTTGAATGAGAAGGTCTGTGATATATCTTCTTTGTGAGAGTATCAAACCATGTTGGTTTGGGATAACTTCGACGCCCAGAAAGTAAGTGAGGAGACCAAGTTCTTTGATAGAGAATCGTTAAGCAAGAATGGCAATGAAGCGATTAACTTTGGTTTCATGGTCTCCTGTAAGAATCAAATCGTCAACATAAACAAGAAGATACATTGTGTAGCCATCAGCATGAAAAATAAAGAGTGATGTATCAGCATAGGAGTTGTGAAAACCAAACTGCATGAGAAAAGTCTTTAGCTCCTGATACCACGCCCTAGGGGCTTGTTTCAAGCCATAAATGGCTTTGTTGAGTTTGCAGACATAAGAGGGGTGATCAATGTCAACAAATCCTGGTGGTTGAGACATGTATACATTTTCGGAGAGATGGCCTTGAAGAAAGGCATTGTTTACATCAAGTTGGCGCAAGGTCCAACCACGGCTTACTGCAATACTAAGAACAATCCGGACAGTGGTTGGCTTTACAACAAGACTGAATGTGTCGTGGTAGTCAATTCTAGGACGTTGGTGGAATCCTTTGGCAACCAAGCGCGCCTTGAACCTGTCAACAGAACCATCAGATTTTTGTTTAGTACGAAACACCCACTTACACCCAACCAAATTGTAACTGCTAGTCGGTGGAACTAGAGCCCAGGTGCCATTCCTGACTAAAGCACCATATTCCTCAAACATGGCCTGACGCCATTTATGATCTTTGAGGGCTTGGTTGAAGTTTGCTGGTTCATGATGATGACAGTTGGTTAATTGAGTGTGAAGGTTCATTTTGGTGACAGGTTTGTGGATATTATTTTTGGCTCTAGTAGTCATGGTGTGAGTTGGTTGTGGCCGAGGCTGAGGTGGTGACTGTTGGGATGGGGAGGCAGTGAGTGAAGGATCAGGTGTTGACGAGGCAGAGATTGGAGCAGCTTGGTTAAATGAAAGTGAAGAGGGATGAGACGCTGGTGAAAACTGAATGGTATTGTCAGGCAGGTGTGGTGGCAAGTAAATTGCATTGGGAGATTGCTGCTGGGTGGCAACTGCAGATGACGGAGTGAGTGGCGGCACTGAAGGCAGGATGGGAATGTGAAGTGGCGGTGGAATCCAAGTAGCAATATGAGGGAATGGAGAACTAGAGGCAGGAGCAGAGAGATGACTAAAAGGAAAGACATTTTCAACAAATTTAACATGCCTGGAAATGTATATTTTGGAAGTGGATGGGTCAAGGCAGTAATAGGCACTTTGACTTAAAGAGTACCCAATGAACACACATGGTTTAGAGCGGGTGTCAAATTTATGAGCAGAATATGGTCGAAGCCACGGATAACATAAACAACCAAAAATTTTGAGTTTGGAGTAATTAGGAGCTGTGGCAAAAATCTGTTCATATGGAGAAGAAAACTGCAGGGTTGGGGTTGGCATACGATTTATTAGATAAACGGCTGTGGCAAATGCGGAAGGCCAATAAATTAGAGGAAGTGATGCATGAGAGAGTAAGGCTAGTCCTGTTTCAACAATATAAAGATGTCGACGTTCAGAAAATCCATTGTGTTCAGGAGTGTGAGGTGGTGTAGTGAGATGAGAAATACCATTAATGGAAAGAAAATGAGCAAGGGCAATATATTCACCACCATTGTCAGAATAAAGATTCTTAATTGGTTTATCAAAATGTTTTTCAACAATAGCTTTAAAGCACATAAAAATATCTTTGACATCTGACTTTTGCTTAAGAGGGTAGAACCAGATATATCTGGTGAAGTGATCCACAAAAATGACATAATATTTAAATCCATTATGAGATATAAGTGGAGACGTCCAAACATCATAATAGATAGTTTCAAGAGGTTGAGAAGACATAACTGTGGATTGGGAAAATGATAATTTGTGACTTTTATTACTCAGACAAGCATTACATGAAAAATTACTGGAAAATGAAGAAGAAAATTCAAGTTTATTTTTGGAAACAATTTGTTTTAAAATATTGATAGCTGGATGTCCTAATCTTTAGTGCCACTCGGATAAAGATGTTTTGATGCTGGAAAAAGCAAGTAAAGGTGAAGATACCGGCCACTCATACACGCCATCTTTAGTTTTGCCCGTCAGAAGTGTTGCCCTCGTGCGAATGTCCTTGACAAGAAAAGTAGTTGGTAAGAATTCAATGGAAACATGATTGGAGGTACAGAATTTAGAAATGGAAATAAGATTCTTTTGCATTGCAGGGACACACAAAACATCATTCAAAGTAAATGTATTGTGAGAGGTGTGAAGAGAGGAAGAACCGGTATGAGTTATGGAGAGACCCGAGCCATCACCGATCATAATGTTATCAGAACCAGTATAAGGAGTATGCATAGAGAGATTGTCCAGGTCTGCTGTAACATGGTGAGATGCTCCATTGTCAAGGAGCCAGGATGTCTGACGTGGAGCATTGGATGCATAATTGGCCCTGGGTTGCCATGGTGTGGCAGATTGAGTGTGTGGAGCAGGAGAAGAATTTCTTGGTGAGTTGACTGGAACTAGCCGAAAGGAGGGACATCTTTGAGCAATATGTCCTTGGATTCTGCAAATTTGACAAAATCCCAAGTATGGTCGAGAAGGACGAGTACCTTGGGGTGTGAATGAGCCACTGGATGGCATAGGAGGGTACTTGTTGTGGTTACTATTATTAGGACGCCATGCAGGAGGACGTGATGGTGCAGAGAAGCGCCAAGGTGCTGAATTTCTATTTGTGGGATTAGCTGTGGCAGGAAACTGAAGGAAATCCGATTTGGAGGTGTTGACCGTGGCCTCAAAATTGAGTAGCTTTTCATGTAATTCTTCAAAGGTAATAGGCATGTCTCTAGCTTGGACAGCACGGGTGAGTTCTTTGTATTCATCACCAAGGCCATCAAGTATTTTGTCAGTGAGATCCTCTGCATCTAGTGGTGCTCCAAGAAGAGCAAGTTCATCAGCTTTGGCTTTGATAGATTGTAGAAAGGCAGTGACACTATCAGAGCCTTTGGTGAGCATTTTGAGTTGGTTTTGTGGTTTGTTTTATGCGATCTCGGGAATGCTGAGCATAGGTGGTGGCCAGGATAGTCCATGCTTCACGAGCTATTTTTACCTGTGCAATAAATGGTATGATGGCAGAAGAGATGGAACCAACGATTGCATTTAAAATTAATTGATCCTGTCGAATCCAGAGAGTGTGAGCAGGATTGGAGTTGGTTGTTTCATTCAGGGTGAGAGTGGCTGAGGGACATGGCTTAGAGCCATCTATATATCCTAAGAGGTCATAGCCAATAAAAAGAGTTTGGAATTGTAGTTTCCATGACAGGTAGTTTGAGAAGGTGAGTTTGAGAGGAGTTTGAGCAGCAACATTAATACTAATAAGGGTGTTATGAGAGTCATTTGTGTTTTGAATAGAAGGAGAAGCCATGGCCGTTGCTGAAGTTAAGAGAGGGGGAAGCAGAAAGAAAAATGAAATTTGTTCCCTCTAATTAAGCTTTGATACCATAAAATGTTGCAAAAGCTTAACTTTATCATTGATAAAACACCCGTATAAATACAAATCAGAAGTGTTTGAAAAAACCTACAAACTAGGAAAGTTACAACTGAATCCTATAATTTATGAGTTACAGCTACAACAAACAACGTTTAAATATATTTGAATAAATGAAAGTGATAAGGAAGAGCTAGTAGATGATAAGGAAGCTGCAGATGATAAGGAGGCAGCTAATAATCTTTGTTACATCTCTATTATAGATAAAGGCTAGTGTTCCGATATTTTTTTAGCAGAATGAAATTGACTTATAGACTGGATACCGAACTAACATCGCTATCCCCAATCAGACCTCAAAGGAATTTTTAGCCTATAGCTCATGTCTATTCATCCTGATGAGTCTTCAGTACAGTTGTGTGTTCTTTGATCCAGTGAAGAGTGAAGGCTTGTTGGAGAATGTACGGTGGCGGTTTAAAATATTTTTTGTTTAAAATTGTATTAAAATATTTTTTTAAAAAAATTAATTTTGATATTAAAACATCAAAACGATCTGAAAATATTAAAAAAAATCAAAATTTTTCACCGCATTCCCAAACACACCATTAATAAGTTAGGCTAGACTATTTTTTTTTTGTTTTTTAAATAAAAAACAATATGTTCAATTGTCAAAATGAGGAAAAAAATAATATAAAAACAAGTTATGATAAACTTGTAACTTTATTAATTAGGGTCGAGTTAACCCAGGATATCCCGTCAAACCTATGACCCCGATCATGAAATTCAAATAACTCGATAAACAAACAAAGAGGATTATAAAGCTCTTTCTTAAAAAAATATATTAACTTTTCAAACTTATGACCAAAGTTATTATACCTGAACTTAAGTCTAATTCCTAATCAATCAAAAGTTGAATTATGAAATTGAAAAAAAAAATTATACAAAAGAATTTTAAAAAATAGCAATTAAAAGAATGAGGATCAAAATTGAAATATAAAATAAATTTTATATTTAATTGAAGGGTCAAATTGAAAATAGAAATCAATTTAGTAAAATGACAAAAAATTTAAAAATAATGAGGATCAAAATTGACATAAAAATAAAAATAATGATGTAATTAAAGGGTGAAATTGAAAAGAATAATAAATTTTACAAAAAAACCAACAAAAAAAATTAAAAATCAAAACAATGACCAAATTGAAAAATATAGTACCATCAATTTGAATTTAAAGATTAAAATGAAAACCACTAAAACCTTTACATAAAGGCAATAAAGAAAATTAGAAATCGAACAACGAAAACCACATTAAAGAATATAATATTTAGTGAATTGAGATTGAATGATGAAATTGAAAATAAATAACACTTTTACTAAAGGATCAAGACCAGTAATTGTTTTTTAAAAAAGAACTAAAGTTGAAATACCAATAGGGTCAAGTTATAATTTTTGGGGATAAGAGAGCAAAAAAAAAAAAAAAAGCTCACTAGCATCAAACGAGATCACCAACAGATACACGCTCTACATCAATAGAAAGATGACACAACAATGCTTCCAACTACACAATAAAAATGCATTTTTGGATGTTAAGAGGCGCCGTACGTGTTGCCCGAAAAGCACAGGCACCTCCAAAAACCCTCGAGTAGCCTTACACATGCATCCATCTTTTTTTGTTTTATTTAGCCAAATACATAATTGTTCCTGAGCTAATTATAAAAAAAAAAACACATTGTGAAAAGCCAAAAAATAACCTTGACCTCAGGCTTAAATTTTTTATTTTTATAGTTTACTGTGCATTTTAATTTTTTATTATTTTTTAATATTTGTGCAAATACTAAAGTGTCACTCAATATAAATTATAATAGTTGAAAAACCATTATGAAAAATACTAAAATACCCTTTGATGCAATATTTTTTTTCTTCCAATAGTATTAGAGTTTTTTCATTGTGCAATCAAAATTGAAAAATACTTATTTGTCCCTACTCTATTTGGTAGTGATAAATGGGCCATGTGAAATGACTTTGATGCCATGAAAAACATGTGTTAAGTTTTTTTGGTGAAGAGGCAAAAACACAATTACACTGCTCTAGTGAATAGTATTTTTAGTGTGCATCTACAATGATTTCTCAAGGTATTTTAATTTCTTTTAATAGGTACTAGTGCCTTTTTCTTTGATGCATTTCACTACTTTCTTTGATTCGCCGCAATGCTTTCTTTTTTTTCCTCAAGCTTTTTTTAGTTACACCTTTTTAAAGCTAAATTGATGGCTAATTTCAATAAATTTGTTAAGAAAAAACAAGATAGAAAGTTAGAGTCAGAAGACTAAAGTGAAAGAGATAGAGAAAACAGATGTCAATTTCAAAATTGGTATAAAAAGTTCACTTTGATCCTATTTTTTAAAAATAAAGTTTTGGTCTCTCAATATTTTGAAAAATCAATTTTGGTATGAAACTTTATTTTTCTTATTTTTTATTTTCTAGTTTTAGAAAGGAGAGAGAATAATTGGATTTCAGTTGTAATGAGTCTTGGTTGATATTGATTTCGGTTATGAAAAAATTGATTTTGATGTCAATGATTTCTTTTCAACGAGAAGAGTTCTGCTTAGGTATGGTTTCTCCTTCCCATTGCCTAATGTGATCGAACTAATCATGGAAAGATTTTTTTATTATTTTTTATTGATTTTGGGTTTTTAAGCCCTTTTTGGTGTTATTTTAAGCTATGAATGGTTTTATTAAGGTATACAATGTTTTCTTGGAGTTTTAAATAAAATAACAAGTTGAAAATCAAAATAATTCATGGTCCTATTTTCCTTACAACCATCATAAATTAGCTCAGGCAACACGTCATTTACTATTACATATAACACGTTGCTTGAGCTATTTTATTTTTACAATAAAGACATCTGCCCTTTATTATAAAAAAAAATATTAACGAGACTTGGCACTTCTGCAAAGCCTCTTTTCAAGCACATAGGTCCACTTGGCATGTAGCTCCACTTGCATACACCTATTTTATTTTTATATTTCGTTTATTTTACACTTTATTCCATTGACCTATGTTTCCTTTATACTCTGTTAGAGTATATGTCTCACAATTGTGGTATCGGAGCTCTTCTGGTTTGTATGTGACCATGACATCTTCTTCTCCATCTTCACCTCCTCCTTCTTCTCTTCTGACTTCTTCTTCCTCCTTTCATCTTCCCCCTTTCCTTTCCATTCGTCAGTCTACGTCTACTAAACTTGACTATCTCTATGAGGTTAGCCTCTTAGATGATACACAAAAAATCTATGAAACAGATCTTCCTCTTGTCAATCCTTATCATGCTTTTGCCAAAAAGTCTCCTTTTGTTATCCGCAATATTAAACTCTCATCAAACAACCTTCTCGTGTGGCCAAAGAATATGTTCAAGCTTCATTTTTTGACCAACATAAAATTCCTGCTACTTCTCGCGAACAATTTGTTACTCTTGAAATTCCAGGCCAATGGATTTCTCAAGGATATACACATATTCATTTTGGTGCTATTCTACTAGCCTTGTCTTATCATGGCCGTAAAAGGTATACCTGTTGCAGCAAGATTAGCTCTTCTAGATACCAGATATCTAGAGTATCAACATGCATACATTGGATCTCTTGAAACCATGCTCAATTGTGGCACAATAGTTGTTACTTTCTATCCCAACTTCAATATGGCTTTGAATGACCCTCAACTCCATCACTTTTTGAAAGTCCAACTGCAGATCAGTGCTGATCAAGTTTTAGACACCTATCAAGCCACTATTCATTATCAAATGACTTATAGGGTCCAAAATCATGCCTTTGATTTAGTATTTCCTGTTACAAATGATGTTTTGCTTATTACTGTTGATACCAATCAAAGAGCCACCTGTATTCATGTCCCACGACAAATCCCGAAAGAGTACTTATAAAAGTTACTCCTATCTTCTTGGATTACCAATTATGAAAAATTACATCAAAGCTCTGTCCCTATACAATCCTCAGAACCTGAGTTCACAAAAAAAGCTAATGGTACCGTTGAAATCATCTTCAAGAAGGGAGAATCTTCCACTTCTCCATCAGGAATCTTTTCCTCCTCCATCTCGATGATGCAACCAGCTCAAGATCCTCTCCCAATACTGTAGAATCCTTCTCTAAGGACGGTCTCCCCGTCTATTCTTTTGCTTAGGACAACTATATTTTTTGGGACACTTGTAATTGTGACAGTTGCCGTAATCCAAACATGGAAGATGACTCCCCCAAGCAAAAAAAGAAATCTTCCGGTAAGAAACTGAAGGACAGATACTATCAAGGAGACTAAACAGTTGACACTTTGGGACAACCCTCTGAAAAAATTGACTATCTTGTCAAATATACTCTTCCCTCTCGGCACCTTCAGAACAAGTCCCCACAGTCTCCATGTATCAACCTACAAGACCTTATGATGATGATTTTCCTGCTTTACACAAACAAGTCAAAGATAGGGTTCACACTCTTCCACAAGTTCACAACCTTCAAGACGTAAATGCTGACGGCCGCCCTAAACAATTCACCCAAGCCAAAGCAGTTCTTAATTGGCAAAGTCAAAATACCATTGCCCAAAATTCTATTCTTCATAAAATTGAATCTAAGATTGACTTAGTCCAGACTAATCTGAAAAAGATGATTGTCTCTATTGATTCTCGAATTCTTCATCTCGAACAACTATGTGCTGAAATTCAACAAAGGATCTCTACCATCCATGAGTATTTGCTCATTCAAGCTTCTAATGGCAGATATGTAGACCCTCAGAAGGAACACGAGATTTAGTCTTTCAAAATCCAACTCAAGTCTCTCCAGGCTGAATTAGCCAAATCCAAATCTAAGTCTTGACCATTTCCTGAATCTCCACAGACTAGGATGACCTCCTATTATCCAGACCCTTATTGGGTTAAACATTCCCCTTCCTACAAACCACAACCTCCACCTACCACACCTCAACTATTTAGAAACCCAGACATCGAAAACTTTTCAAACCTCTCTCCAAAAGAGATAAAGGGAAAACCCTAATACCACCCACTTCCAAAAAACCTAGATCACCAGCCCCTATCATCTCTTCATCCTCTGATTCTTTATAATCTAAAAAGAATGAACCTGATGATCCCTTCCAAGACTCCCCGGACCCTTATCAACTTATGATCCAGTCAAACCAACCTTCCAACCCTATCCAGTCTTTTCTTACTACCTACTCCCAACAGACTATTCCTAAAATCCTTACCCATAAACCTCTTGACAATACATCTGAAAAAGAGACTCCTGATGACGAAACTCTTGTAACTTCTAAAGAATCTTTCACTGAAGATGATTCTTCTGGCACTTGTTCTATGCCACCACTACTGATGGCTGATCCTCCTCCAACACAGACATCAAATACTCAATCATCACAAACTCAGCAAGAGCCCACTCCGACCTCTACCATAAGAGTTAGTGTGGATGAACTAGTTAGCAGTGATGATAAAGTAAATCTCAATCCTCGCTATTATCAACCCCATATCCATTCTCCAAGTACAGGTTGTTATTTTACTCTAGATGATATCCCACGAGTAAAATGGCGAGATAAAATCATTCAATTTCATTCATGGCTAACTAGTTATATGCTCAAAGATGGCGCAACCCTCAGGGATGCATTACAACAATTTTCTGCAAAGTTCTCTGACACCTTATGGGATTGGTTTCATGCCTTAGGTGATTACAGGCAAATGCAATTTGTGAACAGTGCATCTCTTTCTGAATCTTTAGGCTGGCTTTATTATGAATTCCTTGGAGAATCTTTAAATGATAAAGAAATAGCATGATATGAGTACTTCAAAATGAAGTGTTATTCCTATTTGAGATCTGATCTTGAAAGACATTTTAAAGACATGTGTCGTCGATACCATATTCTCTCTGGTCTCGATGATCCAAGCCTCAAGCATGCCTTCTTGGCATTCATACCTAAAGATTTGGTCGATAAAACTTTCAGATTATTCAAAACCAGAAAAGAGGTTATTGACAACCAATCTCTTGGCACCATATTTCATCAGGTGTTGGAAGGACTCAAAAAATATGTGATCAACATAAATATTTCACCAAGATATTACAGCCTGATAAAACTATGCTCCAAGCTTGCAAACGATTAGATTTGCTGGTTAAATGTTCAGACAATAATGATTGCAATTGTTCCATGAAAAGGCATAAGCATTTCAAGAAAATCCATAGATCTTCTTTTAATGGTCGTAAGAAGAAATGGAAGTTCTTAAGACGCCGTCACACTAGACGCCCCAAGCACTTCACTCCCAACTCCAACAGATGTTTCATCTGTAAATGCAAAGGTCACTTTGCAAAGATCTGTCCACAAAAAAAGGTCTAGTCATTGAAGTTAATTGATTTTCTAGCCCAAAATACAAAGTTCAATGCTGATGATAATGAAGTAGAATCCTTATTCTCACTCACGGATGAGATCACTCCTAATACCATAGCTGTTGTTGTAGATGAAAGTTCCGATGATGAGATCTATGAACTTTACCAAGCTCAACCCACCATTACCCCTTCACATCCAATACCTTTAGCCCCTGTTACCATTCTTACCTCCACTTATGCTAAGCACATCAAAGCCATAGCCTTATTTGACACAGGATCCCACAGAACCATTCTTAACCGTAAAGGTTTTCCACCTCATTGTTGGGGCCCCCATAAAGAATACTTTTGAGCCGCAGATAATCAAGTATTCTGCACCTAATTCAAAACTAAAAAGTCTATTACCATATGAATCCTACCCCAATGTTCAGTCAAAACCCATGTCCTTGGTTCTCCTTTACATTGAAAAGATTTAATTATTGACTTTGATGTTTATTTCAAATCTAAGTTCAAAATCCTTCCTTGCGGTATTCAGTATAAAGCCCATTTTCTCCCATATACAATTCTCCCTTCACTCTATGAACTCCAACCCTCTCTCCCAAAAAACATTGCCCTCATCAAAGCCTAAATTATCCAACACTCATGTTCTAACTCTCATCAAGAATTTCTTGCTAAATGTTCTCATCCATTATGGAAAAATCCACAGTTGTTTTATTAAGCTTCCTTTCAAGCTTAATGAAGACATCAATCCCACGAAAGCCAGTCATTCAGGAATGAATCCTGAACACAAGACGTTAGTTCAAGATGAATGTGCCAAGTTACAGGTCCAAGGTCTCATTGAACCTACAGACTCCCAATGGTCATGTGAAGCCTTTTATGTTAATAAAAGGTCTGAACAAAAACGAGGCAAGCTCCGGTTGGTAATTAATTATCAGCCCTTGAATCATTTTCTACAAGATGATAAGTTCCCTTTTCCAAATACAATGACATTATTCTCATGCCTTCACAATGCCAAAGTTTTCTCCAAGTTTGATCTCAAGGCCGGATTTTGGCAACTTGGCATTCATCTGGACGACCGATACAAAACAGGTTTCTGCATACCAGACCATCATTATCAATGGCAAGTCATGCTTTTTAGTCTCAAAGTGGCACCCTCATTATTTCAAAAGGCCATGATTAAAGTATTTTAACCCATGCTTCGTTCAACTTTAATCTACATTGATGATGTGTTACTTTTCTCCAAAAATGAGGAGTCACATGCTACTTTGTTAAAGCAATTTGCAGAGATTGTTCACCACCATGGTATCATGCTTTCTGAAAGTAAGACGTTCATCTGTCAAAAGGAAATTGAATTTCTTGGCATGATCATTGTAGATGGTGCTTATACACATGACACCCATATAGCTAAAGAACTCCAAAAGTTTTCAGATGGCCACCTCATAAGAAAACAAGTCCAATAATTTTTGGGCATTATCCAATATCTCTGAAATTTTATCCCTAGAGTTGCACAAATGTCAAGGGCACTTCAGCTCATGCTCAAAAAAGATGCGAACTCTTGGACAGAAAAGCAGACTCAAGCTAGCAAACAATTAGAGACAGCACACAAAATTTACTTGCTTTAGTCATTCCATCAATAGGACAGCGCATACTCCAAACTGGTGTCAATGATAAATATTGGAGTGTTGTACTCCTAGAAGACAAAGATGGCCACCGACACATATGTGGCTACAAAAGTGGGTCATTCAAGGAGTCAGAAACCCACTACCACTTCACTTTCAAGGAAATCTTAGCTGTAAAGTATGACATTTAAAAATTTAAGTTTCACTTGGCAGCTTATCACTTTACAATTGTCATGGACTATTCCTCTTTTCCAAAAATATTACAGTTCAAGCGCAAGATGCTTCCTCATCCACAGCTTTTGAGATTAGCAAAGTGGTTTTTCAAATACACCTTCACCGTCGAGCATATAAAAGAAAACAAGAACTTAATCCTAGACATGCTCACCAAACCACCCAAATCACAAACACTACTCCTTCCCCTGATTCTTTTAGCCTCCTCTTCCAATCCGCCTCCACCTAAACAAGACTTCCATGCAATTGACTTACCTCCTCTTGCTCAAGAAATGGTTCTTAACCACACTCTTGACCTACAGGCCAAAGACAAACTATTTAGCCTCCAAGACTACCTTCTTCTCAACTATGATATGTCTTCCCTTTGTTTCCAAAGCTTAGGCATCCATCCCAAATATCCTTTCATTCACCTCTTCACCTTCAAACCTGTTGGATTGTTCCCTAAATAACTCTACTTGTTCTGTCACCTATACCATATTGCTATTGAGTTTCCCACTGATTTCTTTCTTTCCAGATTTCTCAAGACTTTTTGGCTGGCAGACTTTTGGAACTATACTCTAAAGTTACTCATTTGGTTCTATAACCCCACACAATGGATCTCTCTTTTCCAACAGGAAAATTCCAAATGGCCCCATACACAAACCTGCTGGATTGAAGTACATCGCAGTACACTTTGTAATAAATCTGTTAAGCAAGCTTTTGCCCATTTGTTCTTTATTTTCATATTCCACAGGCATTTCAAAGCTTCAATAGATAATCTAGTTATGAGTTTTCCACAGGCTGCAGTATACAAAATTCATCCATGCTCCCTTTATAGAAACCCCTTAGATAACCTCCTAGACATCAAGACCTTGCATAAAAATAGTGTGCCTTAAGAACAACATTATTCCTGATGAAATATGGCCTAAAGGAACAAATCCTGATGAAGAAATTGACTATGACCTATATGTCCCTCAATATTCTGCTCATCTTTATAACTTGTAGATGCAGTACAAAAACAAAAAACTCAAACAGATAATTTAGGGGATACCAAAGCTTCTGGAACCAAATGAGATGGAAATGATTGCAGAAGATGACTTTGTGCTGGCCCTACAAGCCCAAACTATTCATGATTAGGACAACCTGTCAGATCAGAATCTCTCTCCAGATCATGAACATATTGTCGGTTGATATTAGTGTTGTTCTAGCTTGTCGTTTAAGTCATGTAAGGGTGCATTATTAAGTATGCTTTAGTGCTTTCTGATGTCATGAGTGATGTAAGCAAAAGCCTCAAAAGTAGTATAAATAGAGGCTGCGTGCAATGTTGTAAGGCAGAACCTTGGGAGGTTAGACCTCGAAGGACAAGCCTCTTCAATAAAGAACTTATTTTTCTAATTCTCTGTTCTTCAAGCCCTCTTTACATTTTAAACTAGAAGCTTTTGTTATCATCCAATAAGACATGACTCCAGTGAGTAGCTGTTAAGTGCCCAGAAGGTTGGTTGTGTTAAGCCACTCTGTCAAAGTATATGTCTCACAATTGTGGTGCCACTGAAATTCTCTTTTTTTTCTTCATAAAGTCATAGCTTTCCTTAACAGTTTTGGCTCAAAATAAAAGAAAAAAAATACTCCGACTGAAAAAAATTATTGATGCTGTAAAAAAATATGTTGGAGATGATTATTATTTTTAAAAAAAGAAAAAAATTATCTACACGCAGCGAGAAGCAAAAGCATTAACCAGTAATCTTCATATTTTGATGATCATCAATCTTTTATATTTGGAATTCCAAATACTGGGTTTGAGATCAACCTGTTTGAAATAAAAATAGTTGGATGAATTAATTTAACTCCACAATAGAAGTCCAGAAGATAGTTTGTCTTACGATAGGAAATAATGCCACAGCGCGCAACTGACACAAACAAAATGGCGAGTAGTCAATATAGAATGCCATCAAGTTGTAGAATTTAAGAGGTTTGAAATCAGTGCTCATCATATTCTCCAATGCAAACGCAGTAGCTGCATGAGAAAGTCACCAGCAGCTGCTAAGCAAGGGAGTAATCCCTTCAAAACCTGTTTTTAGACTAATAATCTTCCAGGTACTAGTACTAGTGTGCTAAGGTCACAAACATAAATATTTTCAATATTTCATTATGATTTTCAAGAATGCTCTTCAAAATTCCTTTGTATTACGCTAAATATTGCTTCAAATTTAACATAAAAGAACCAAAACTAATTGCCATTATATCAAAGCCAATGAAAAGGAAAGAAACATGAAAATAGAATGAGAACTTGACAACGAAGATAGAAGTTGATTCAACTTACCACAAAATAAGTTTTTAAGTAATTTATACATAGCTTTTAGCCAGCATACACAACAAGTTTATTGTTTTACAACAAAAAAAAATCAAAAATTTAATAATTGAAAGTAGAAAGGATGCAAGCAGAACATAACGAAAAGAACTAGCAGTCCATATAGACTATATATCCCGATTAGTGACCTCCCAAGTTGAAATAAGCCATTGTAGTAGATAAAAGGACATGTTTTGTAATCTGCAGTAGGAATGTTTCTAGCATTTCACAAGGTTTTTCTTCCCATACGATATAATGATATTCGTAATAATTTATCTCTTTCTTCAACATGTAAAAGAAAGATATTGTAAAACTTTTTGAAAAGGATTTTGAAGTTGTATTCCTTTTCCCACATAGACTTTATTTGGTCAATTGTAGTAAATTCAATCCAAAAGATTAAGGATAGTAGTCACCAACCATTGACCGGCAATTACCAACCACAATTACCATCTGTATCCACCAGCCACTTTTATACTACCACTTACCATTATTTTTCACATATGGAACTTTGATTTTTCATGTTTTCATTCCGTGTTTAAATAGGAAGTTAAGTTTATGTTATTGAGTGTGGAAAATAAAAGAGAGAAACATTAGAGACAAAGAGAGGGTAAGAGTTTGAGAGTTTTCAATTTATGTAAGCTTGTTGTTTACAAAAAACAAAACAGATTGTTTTATCTCCCTCGAGTGTTTCAAGAACCACCATCAATGGTCTCTCCCACTAATAATTCGTATCAAATTCTTGTTCGTAAAAAACATAGGAGTTTTTTAAATATGTCTGAATTTTCAAAGTGTCAAAAACGCATTTTGATCATTCTATATTGTAGGGTTCTTCAATACAAACTCCACGATGAAAAAATTAGCCTTATCGGATAAAAAAGTGAACCATAGATGCCACCTGAAGCCACTACCTCTATCAACCATGCGCAACCCACGTGCCAAAAGAAAGAAGATGACTGACATGCAAGCGCGCCATATATTGAGCCGAGCCTCTAAGTCGTTTGGCCAAGTCATGATCTGTGCCAAGTTGATCCATCAAGCCGCCTGATGAAGAAAATTCCTGGAATATTCTCAGTTTTCTAGATTCATCTACAGTGTATGTTTCGTCAAATTCAACTCCTAAAAGGTGATATAGTCATTCAAAGAATAAAATTATTACAGAAAATACACAAACACTCATTATGAAGCTGACCAAATACAATTATGATAATTGGTACATCAGACTGAAAGTATTTCTTAGCTCACAAGACTGTATATAGATCGTGGAATATGGTTATGATGAATTAGATTCCAAAGAGGCAAAAGATTCTTTATATGAGGCATAAAAGCAAGTCCTCAAAGCTAATAGAAAACGACAACAAAGCCAAGACCATTATTTATTAAGGTCTCGATGAAGCCACATTTGAGATCATCATTTCCGCAAAAACCTCAAAGAAAATATGAGAGGTTCTCCAACAAAAATACAAAGGTGCTGACAGAATTAAGAAGATTTATTTCTAATCTTTATAAGGTGAATTTGAATCATTGCAAATGAGGTCCTTGGAATCTATTTCTGATTATCACACAAGAATTATAGTGATAGTCAATCAAATGAGAAGAAATGGAGAAGCCCTAAAAAATGCTCAAATTACTAAGAAAATTTAAGATCCCTGGATCAAAGATTTGATTATGGTGTTATCGCTATTGAAAAGTCCAAAGAGGTGGACAAGTTGATGTGGATGAGCTTATGAGTTCTTTACAAGATCATGAACAAAAGATTATGAAAAGAAATGGAAATAAGGCAATAAAACATGCTTCACAATCAAAATTGTTCCTCAAATAAGATAGATATGAATATAAGGGGACTTTGACAAATGGATATACCATTTAGGAAGAGGTCAACATGGATGAGAATGATTTCAGTGATTTCAAGGAAAATGATCTTAGAATACAGAATTCAGAGGCAGAAGTATTATGAACAACACTAGAGGAAGACGAGGACAACAAACATTTACTTCTATAGATAAAGGAGACGATTATAATAATCGTGACAAGAACAATTTCCAGTGTTATAGTTGCAATCAATTTGGGCATTATAGCACTAAATATCGAAGAAAAGCTCCATCAGAGGTATATGAACAAGCCAACTATATAGAGGAAGAGGATCAACTGCATTATTTGTCCAACAAATACTAGGCGAGAATCAAAAGAATGTTTGATATCTAGATTCTGGAGCCAGGAATCATAAGAGTGGACAATGAGATCTGTTTGTTGATCTAGATGATACTATACAAGGATAAGTTATTTTTGGAGATACCTCAAAAGTTCCAGTAAAAGGTAAAGATAAAGATAACATCCCAATCAGGTTGAAGAATGAAGATCATAGCTACATCGTAGATGTTTACTATATTCTAGCCATAAAGCAAAACATGTTGAGTGTAGGCCAACTTTTAGAGAAATGTTATACTTTTTTTATGAAGGATTGTCATCTTATAGTTAAGGACTACAATGAGAGATTAATTTCTTGTGTAAAGATGTCCGAGAATAGGATGTTTCATCTAAACATTTAATTTGATGCAATAAAGTGTTTGAGTATCATCACCAACAATGAAGAGTGGCACTGACACCTAAAGCTTGGACATTTGAATTTTACAAGTCTAAAAAGATGCTAGCAAACAAGAAGATGGTCAAAGGTATGCACCATGAAGCTAGTTTTAACAACAATAAAGAGTGGCTCTGACACCTCAATAGATGAAGTCTGTGAGAGTTGTGTCCTCAATAAGCACCACAAAGCTAGTTATGACAAAGAAATCAATTGGAAAACAAAGAAGCCATTAAAGTTAGAGCACATCGACATGTGTGGACCTATAAAGCCTATGTAAACTAGAAAAAAAAGGTACTTCTTTACCTTTATTGATGATTATAGCAAGAAAAACATGGGTATAATTTCTAAAGAGAAAGTTAGAAGTATTTATATGATTTGAAGAGTTTAAAGCAACTGCTGAAAAACAAAGTGACTATAACATTAGAACTCTAAGATCTGATCAAGGTGAAGAATATACATCAAATGACTTTAAAGTCTTTTGTACACAACAAGTCATCAGGCATCAAACAATATCATCTTACACACCATAGCTAAATGGTGTAGTTGAGGGAAATGAAATAATCAAACTATTTTTGATATGGTAAGAAGTCTACTCAAAGCAAAAAAGCTGCTCAAACAATATTGGGTCGAAGTAGTGTCGTGTGCAATGTATCTACTGAATCGCTTCCTATCTGCTAGCTATCACTCTTGATGAAGAATGAAATGGTCACAAACCATGTGTTACTTATCTTCGAGTCTTTCATTGCATAGCCTATGCAAAGATCTCACATGCAAGAAGAATCAAATTCAATAATAAAAGCGAGAAATACATATTTTTCAAATATAGTAATAAAATGATAGGATATAAGCAGTATAATTTTATCACAAAGAAGGTGATTTTAAGTAGAGATGTTATCTTTGAAAAAGATAAAACTTGGGAATGTAATAAGAATAAAAAAGAAGTCAAATGTATCAGTATTGATTTGATCATTAAAGATGAATTGGAAGTACCAAAAATACTTATAAAAGGTCCAATGGTATTAGCAGATGAGCCATAAACTCTATCACATAGATTCCCTGTATTCAACAGGAGAAACAAACCATCATCAAGATCATCATTATTACCGCCATCAACATCCTTATTAGAAGAACCAAGAAGGATGAGAAATATAGAAGATTTGTATGATGTCACTCAAGTTCTGGAAGATGTCGCATGTGTGTGAAAAGTGGGTAAGGGTCAAAGGAGTCGCCACCTAGTTGTTTAATTTAGGGTTGCTATAGAACTTGGATGTACTGGTTTTATCAGAGATTCGAGGGTAAGAGAGTGGTTGTGGTTATGGAAGGTATTAGCACCTCTAATGCACCCTACCTGAAGTAAGCTAATTTGTGTGGTTTGATGTGGTGTAAAAGTATAGGATTAAGATTTACTCGTTAAATAAATCCGGTGTTAAGAATTTATTATGGACTTCTGTACCCAAATAAATTCATAGGAAAAAAAAAGTTCTTCGTAATTTGTGTATTACGGTGAAAAATACTCCTAATTAAAATTGATGAATATTTAGGATAAGTCTAAGAATTTTCTAGTCAACTCCTAACATTTCAAATATTAGCCTCACTTGTAGGTTCAACGATCTATACCAGGATTTTTAACCATTAATTCTCATCAATTAAAAAATGGTAATTTATTGAAATATTGGCTAAATTCTTATAGATTTAATAAATTGATTATAAAATCATAAAATGCATGCCAAAACACTGTTTTTTGTATGAAAATATTAAACGATATGAATTTTTATATTTTTTAGAGATTTGACCATATGCAACACATAAAAAAATATTTTTTTTATTTGTAGTTTTCTTGAAAATAAAAAAAAAATCCTAAGGAGTTTAAAAAGAGTTTTCCTAAACACATCCTAAAACCTAAAAAAAACAAAACAAAAGCAAAAGTTGATTTTATGTTTTTTTATTTTTTATTTATCATTTTTTATATTATTTTATTATTTTGGCCAGGTTGAAACAGTCAAGTTAACCCGATTGAGTCAACTAAAAAACAAACTGAAGAAAACAAAACAAAACCAAAACAAATCATAAGTGGCAAAAACATGAAAGCTTGAAATTTTTTCAATCAAAACGGATTAAAACAGAAAAAATAAAATAAAACAGATGAATATTTTGTCTCTTTAGAAAATGTAATTCTCAATCCGTAGCAGATTTCGAACAAAGGAAGGGATGTTTCTTTTTGTAATCCTCCATAGATCAAGAATCTAGGGTTCATTTCTTTTAATGATCAATAAAATCACACGATTTTGCCACCAAAATGGGTTTCAGTTTGAAACCAAAACCTTAGGATTTAAATGCATTAAAACTTGTTATTGATGCGAACAAACTCCTAGATTACTTATCAAAGATGTTGGGTGACCCTATGTGAACCAGAAACTAAACCAAACAAGCCCTCAAACTAGCACCTAAGGCAAGATTCAACAGATGAATCTGCCTAAAACCAAGAAAAAGGCTGCCGAGAAACCTTAAAGGAAAAATGCACCTAAAATGGCCTTATTTGGCCTCTAAAGTGTGTCCTTCTTATCCTCACAGACCATACTATTGGTGAGGAACATGATTATGGCTAAAGAAACAACAAAACAACACAAAAACTCAAAAAGTGCATTGATTTTGAATCCTAAAAGCAACGAACTCAAACAACAACTAATATTTAACAGAATGAACTTCAAAATCTGACCATTTTTAATTTAAAAGGTCAGACCAACTACCTAGAAGTAGGGGCTATCCTTTCATTAACAGAAAATAGTGATGCCCCTTTGCTGCCATATTTGGCATCCATTAAACCAAGGTTTCATGCAATAAAATGGTAGAAAAATAATCAAAAACATATCAAGGAATTCAAGACTTTGTATTGAACACAAAAGAACAATCCAACAGGCCTCATGGACTCCACTTTTAAGGTTTGGTGTTGCCTGCCTTTCTTCTTGTTTTGAGACTTCCCTAGACTAGAGTTAAAACTTCAAAAACTTTCTAGATAGGACCCTTACACCTTAGCCTAAGTTTTTTTCTTCTTCTCTTTTCTACTTTTCTTTCCTCTCTTTCCCTCTATTTTTCCTCCTCTTTTTTTGTTCTTTGGCCCTTTCTTTTATAGGTAGATTTAAGTCTTCTAGATGGGTTGGCTAGGGTTCCAACAGACTAAAACCTAATTGGTTTTGCCATTAAGTTGTTGGTTTTGGGTGTAGATGGTTTTTAATGCGAACCCTAGCGGAATTTAATGGTATTTGTGACCCCAAGATCAATCTAACCCAAGTTTGTTGAGATTTGAATGAGCTTATCACAATGGAAGACTTGCTCCAAGGCAACAAGACTATAAACCAACTCGATCACAATGCCTACACCTGGAGACGAGCAAAAGAAGTATAAATTCACAACAAAGAATGGTCAATTCTTTGAAGAGTTGAAAGTTCAATCAAGAACCAAGATTGAGCAACCAAAAGTCGGCTACAATGCTAAAAATATTATCAAAAGTCTCCCTAAAAATATTCCTAAAGAGTATTTAAACTTTAAGCCAAAACCCTAGTTTTCCTAATGGATCTCACATAAACCCAATTTAATTAATAATCAACCCAAGCTAAAACTAGCCCAAACTAATTAAAATAAACAAAATAAACAAGTCTAAAACCCAAACAAGTTGTCTCCTCTTAAAATAAATAAAGTTTGATAGCCCAACTAATTAAATAAGACAAGTTCGTTGTTTCCGTATTCTGTCTGGCAGCAGTAAGGCCCAACTTAAAATGGATGGTTCTCTCTCGTCTTAATGAATTAGAAGGCGTGCCATATACCGTTGTAAAGGTATGAAAGTCTAGTTTCCAGCCCAACTAGAATCACATCAAAATTCGATCTGTAGCTCTAGTTATGACCAAAAGAGTAATGAAAGGTCAAACTATCCGAATCTAGTAATGAAAGCTCTCTCTAATGAATACCTGTTCTTAAACCCATCGTGCTTGGCTTTTTTATCAAATTGCCAAGGCCTCCCTAGTAACAGATGAGTAGCATGCATAGGCACAACATCACATAACACTTCATCCTTATATTTGCCTACTGAAAAAGAAATCATCACCTGTCTATTCACCCTAACAACACCACATTCATTCAACCATTGAAGTTGATAAGGCCTCTCATGCTTTATGGTATTCAATCCCAACTTTCTAACCAAAGTAACACTAGCAACATTAGTACAACTACCACTATCAATGATCATACTACATACCTTATCGTTGATTAGGCATCTAGTATGGAAGATGTTCTCCCTTTGTTGCTCCATATCATCCTCCTTAGTCTGAACACTAAGTGACCTTCTAATCACCAAAACTTTATCACCAACAGCATACTCTAAATCACTAGCATCCTCAAGTGGGGGCATGTCATCACAATCAGACTCCTCACTAGTGGACACAATCTCTCCATCATCCCTTAGAATCATAACTCGATGATTTGCACATTCTGATGCATAGTGACCCAATCCTTGACACTTGAAACACTTTATATCACGATTACGCTTCGGTTGAACTTCTCCCTTAAGTTTTTTTTTATCATTGGTCGAATCCTGCTTCTTCATGAAGGTAGGTTCGGCAACTTTAGAAGTCACCAAAGGCTTCGATGACGCACTACCCTCTCTCCTATAATTCATCTTCCAACCCGAAGAAGACCCCGTATAAGCTCCAGATCGTGTATTACCCTTCCTTTTCAACTGTCCTTCAACCTTAATGGCTAAGTGTACTAATTCCTCCAAATCAACATATGATTGCAACTCCATAACATTAGCTATGTCTCTATTCAAGCCATTCAAAAACCTAGACATAGTAACTTCCTCATCTTCATTAACATTAGCTCTAATCATAGCAACCTATAATTCTTTCTGATACTCCTCCACCCTCTTATTACCCTGTGTAATCATTTGTAAACGATTAAACAACTCCCGATAATAATGTTTAGGAACATACCTCTTCTTCATTATTGTCTTCAACTCCTCCCATGTGCTAACTGGTCTTTCTCTATTCCTTCTTCTTTCTACCACCAATCTCTCCCACCAAACCATGGCATAGTCAGTAAACTCCACTACAACTAACTTAACCTTCTTTTCTTCAGAGTACCTATGAATGTCAAAAATCATTCCACCTTTTTTTCCCAATCTAAATAAGCTTTCGGATCAGTTTTTCCCTTAAAGGCTGGGATTTTTAACTTAATACTACCCAAATTTCGGTCTATATCTCCTAGATCATCAAAATCCCCTCTATGCTTAAAATCCCTATGTGTTCGAATATGTCCCCTCCTTGACTGATTCTCATACCTCTCTCCCCTATGTGTACGGAACCCACCACCACGGTTAAGATCATCCTCGACTTCATCTGCAGAGTTTCCAGCAACACTCTCCTCCTTCCTAGCTTCTCTACCCCTTTTACTACGCCCTCCATCAGACCTAGTCTCTAATTTTTCAATCCTAGTCATCAGCTCACCAAACATAAATTCTATCTGTTGTTGTATTCTCAAAAGCCCATCTTCTTGGATTTCACCGTTCTTCTGTGGCACACTATTAGAAGACATTTTTTTTAATCCTGCACGAAATCGTTAGCAATAAAAATAACACCTCAGACACTCGTGTTTCACACAAATTTATAGGCTTTTCACTCGAATATGCTCCCTATGCCTTTTTCCACTCAAATTGCCTTTCTTTAGTTCTTGAAATCACTTAGCAACAATTCAGAAAAAAAAAAAGCAACCAACTATGTAGTGAATTTATAAATTTGATATAGACTCTAGAAGCAAGAAATGACGAAACTAACAAAAAAAAACTCGATGACAAATTCACGAATAGCAACACAAATTTGTACGAATAATATGACGATTTGAAGACACGAAAAAAAAAATAATCAAAAAAGAGCTAAACAATTACGAATTATCAAGAACTAAGGATTTAATTCAAGAAAATTCCAGAAATTCAAGAAAATCAACTAAACTACCTAAATTTTCAAGAAACACAAACAAGACTACAAAAAGATTCACGAACCACGACTAACGAATTTCCCAATGATCAAGGTTTTCTCAAGCATGTATTCGGCCAAAAAAAAGTGATTTTTTTTTTCCGGCAGCAATCAAGATTTCAAGATCAAGCCTCCTTTTCTTTTCTCCTTTTTTTTGATATATATATATTATATATTTCAGCAAGAACAAAACAAAATCAAGAACTTAGGTTTGGATGCCAATTTTGATCAAGAAAGCATCAAAAGAACACTAACTTATGATTAAGTGTTCAACAAAGCAATAA
>Ga0325405_1000838_pt1 | contig 30195 bp, 11 predicted proteins | sample PopdelMetagenome_21_FD_205663 | JGI IMG/M metagenome (GOLD analysis project Ga0325405, IMG submission 205663) | Populus deltoides microbial communities from Bellville, Georgia, United States - Xylem-Control-R2 | ecosystem: Host-associated > Plants > Phyllosphere > Stem > Wood/Secondary xylem... | reverse complement strand
TTTCTGACGATATCAGGCAAACACTTGGCAATAATATTAGCCTGAATTCGCACCAGTTTTTTAGCCAAAACTTGAATACCCACTGTAAATTTTTCAATCTTGGACAAAAGTTGATGTGTCGCAAACAGTGCAGCTTCTTCCTTCCTTGCATCCTCATAAGACTCATTACCAATACGGTTTCTAACACACACATAACCAAGGCCTATATTCACATCATTTCTAGTGACCTTCTCAAGTAACCTTTCAGGTGTTTTATCAACCTTTGTAACCACAGCAATAGTCCTCTCGCCGTTCTTGTCGACTTTCTGTGACATCATTATGGATTCACATGTGGAAAAATCAACGTTCGCAGACAAAACATTAAGGATAACACTCTCATCAGGACTAATATACTTTATTATAATATTTGCAATCTGCTCATAGATATTTTCAGGTTGACCATGAACAAGAACTCTTGTGATTCCAGGGAGATCAACAAGTGTAAGATCAGGAACGCCATTTTTTTTCACTACAAGAGTTAATTCAGTGTTAGATATGCCCTTACCGTTGCCTGCAATCTCATCAGTGGCGCGTTTGATAGCATCAGCAACGTGGGCTCATCAGTCGGCACTGTTTGGTCATTGAACTGCAAGAAAATCTCTGGTACAAGAGATGGGTGATGTTTAAGCCTCACAATGAGAGGCACTCTAGTGCAAATGCCATCGCCACGGGGAAGATTGATACAAGCTAAAGATTCAAGAACACTGGATTTTCCTGAAGATTGATCGCCAACAACAACAATGGTTGGGAGCTGTATGCCTTCTTTCATGACATTGAGTTGCCTCAACCTGTCAACTGCATCAAGGAGAGGTCTGATACGATCGTTTGAAGATGACACAATAGGTAAATGATCATTAAAAACAGCCTCATCAGCATGAACTTCTTCTTTTGCATTAGCTTCACGTTCATCAAATCCTTGGCGTGTTGCAGCAGGCTTACTTCCACTACCCATTATCTCTGGTATAGATGAAGCAGAGATTTAATTCTTCAAGGGAAAAAGATTGAAAACTAGGGAAGCTAAATTTTATAGCATGCAGGAGTGGGGTGGCGCATTTGACTGAAAAATCTCATATTAGTCTCTCAATTATAAACAAACAAATTCTCCTGCTATTTGTTTTTTTACTGGATTGTACTGTGGAAGGGAGAGTTACCTTCTGGTGAAAGAGGTAGGTGTGTCAGGCTGGCATGGCGTCCCCCTTTATTGCTTGACAGTTGAAAGAAAAATAGAGTGAGGCGGCGTTCTTTGTTGCTTGAACAGGAGAGGGGCTGTTGCCATTATTTGTCTTGGTCTGCTTTCACGGGGAGTGGTGAGAGGACAAATCAACAGAAGAGTACAACAGTGGACAGAGGAAGGCAATCAAACGTCAATTGATACTTGGAGAGCAAGCAAAAGATTGGACTGGTCAGAAGGATCCTTGTATTTTATACGCCATTCAATTTGACACGTTTCCTCATTACACTTTGCAATCCCATCCCTGTCCCACGGATTGGTTCTCATTCAATTAATTTTGGATCCCTCAATAGGTAATGGGCTTTTAAGACATTGATTTGGACCCGGGCTTGGTAACAAGGTCCAATCTTCATTGGAATGGGCTTAGGACCTGAGAAGATGGTTTCGTATTATTGAGCTTTGGCCCAATGTCTCGTTTTATGTCCTAAGTTTACTTGAAAATCCCGCCATTTACACACATCGGGCCCATATGGCCCTTTCCTTAGATTTATGCTCTCTCTTTTTAGACAATTAATTTTTTAGGACTTTAGTTTATGGTGATTGCTTTAAATCTAAAGCATACCGTTGATTGTTCATGGAGGGAGGGAAATCTAGCTATTTGTTTTCTGATTGAAGAATCTTGGTGTGCTTGTTTGTTAAAGAAGGGATCCATGTTATTTAATAAAAATCTTGTGGATCTCAATAGGGATAATCAATGTCTATAATGGACTTGTTCTTCGGCTGATTGAACGGAATGATGAACGGAATCATGATGCAGAGATCATGAAAGGCAGTCTGTGGAACCAAATTGGATTCATGCTCTCCTCAGCATTCATAACAGTATTTTTATTAAACGGTAAAAACTTTCTCAAGCCAAAACACTGCCTGTATAGAGTTTCTGACTTGGATATTTGTTTCACATACTTGCAGGTGGTAAATTGCGTAGCAATTTGTCTTGGATCGTGATGGTTGTGTAGCATTTTCTTGAATTAGTTCTCACTCAAAGCTTCACCGCTAGTTTAACATCCATCTTTGCTGCTCGAAGGATTGGTCCGGCAACTGTTGATTTGAAACACTGAGGAAGACGGGAGCAAAGATTGGGTGTGATGGAGACTCCTTTGTGGTGGCAGATTTGAGAGATGTATTAAAGATTCACCCTGACAATATTGTAAGGATTTATTCAGGAAATTAATTCATGGTTATGCTCAATTCATGGTTATGCTCAAGCTCTTGTTAGTGAAGAGATAGCAGCAGCATATCTTGAGGTTCCTTGCATCAAAGTTTTCCTAGCTAAACATTGCAAGGGATTCACTACTTCAGGACCAACATACAGAGTTGGCGGTTTTGGATTTGTGAGTATCGTTTCACCATTAATGTCTCATTGTTTCCATGTGTTTTCAATTCTACAGCGTTTTCAGTATTGTTATAACTTATAAGATTATTTGATCTTATATTTACGGGTTTTTCCAAGCAGTTCCCCGTATCTTCTAGACATTTCAGAAGCAGTTGTGGAGGTAGCAGAAAGTGGGGCATTAATTAAAAGACCTTGATAATTCTTTGACCTCCTCGTACAAGTGCTTGGCCTCAGAATCCGATGACCATACTGACAGACTACGACTTTCCAGCTTCCGGGGGCTCTTTGGAATTACCGTTGGAACATCCACAATTGTTCTTCTGCTCTTTTGTACTTGTCCCCGCGAGAAAATAAGAATAGCCCCAGAAGAAGCAGCAGCAGACGAACCACCAGGACCAGCAGCATCAGCCACAGGTAGAGCAGCCACAGCAGCAGCAACCTGATCCAGCTGCAACAGAATGATTGATCTGGACAACATTAAGGAAACGCAGCAAGATCCAGCCACACATGAACAAGGGTCCTCCGTTTAGAAAATGGAAAATGCAGGCAAAAGAAAAGCCAAGGTTTTGGTGGATAAATTGAGATAAATTGCATCCATATTTCATCATCAACAGAAAAAAGAAATGCCTCACACTTGTATGTATACCCTAATGTCCTAAATGAAAAGGGCATGCCACCAACGTCTCTTTTAACATGTAAACTGAAGACTTCTTTAAAATACACAGGTCATAAGTTTCCAAGAAGGATTCATCTCAAGCCATTTTGTGATACACTTAAATCTGAATCATCTATCTTCTGTCCAAACACCCTAATTCTCAGCTCCAAAGCAAGGGAAGGGGTAGCAGCAGGACCCAGATTCAAGATCTCGACTTCTTTCTCATAGGGTTTGAGGGAAAATTAATGGCAAAGCCAGCAAAAACTGGAACTACTATTCCTATTGTCAGAAAATTATTTCCAAGCATTTATGGTTCAAGTGCTCTCGTACATGGAAATCCGACAATGCTGATAATTACTTTTCATGTCTGATAAATGTTGATGTGAACTTCAGAATGTATCCACGATAAAACCATCCATCAGTACACGTACAATAATATTACACAACTTTTTACAAATTTTACTATATACAATTGGGAATATATATATATATATATATATATTCAGTTTTTTAGTAATAATTTGAAAAATAAAATTATTACAACAAAGATGACATAGAAAAAGAAAAAAAATTCTGACATCAAAGTAAGTATCAAAAAACACTTCCCTGACAGCCCACCCTTCCTTCTTTCAGACCCATAAACCATCGTACTTTGCCTTCCAACATGACTTATAAAAAGAATAAACAACATTTAATATGCAAAAGAATCATCATCGCCGGCCATAGGAACCCTCCTCCTAAGCAGTTAAAGCAAGAAAAATAATAATATTTTTTTTCTTTTTTTCTGATCAGCTACTTCTTTTTTCTTTTTGTTTTTTGGGCTCTTTTAAATCACAGATGCACATGATTTTCTCTGCTAGCCATCCAATCATGCAAATCTTGAGTGGTCCCTGCAAGATGTGAACACTGCACGTGAATGCACAGCTTAGTTGGCAGCAGCACAGGGAGAGATCCAAATCTTAGCCCCAGCTCTTCAAAATGTTCGTGACTATCTTTTCCCAGTAAATTTTCCGAGCATGGTCAAGTGAGTAATGAACTCTACCTACCTTTGCTTTCAAACACCAAAATATTCCAATCCCACTTAATTAAGCATCCAAGAAAAATTTTTGGATGCTTAAGATGCTCCAAAATTTTCTTCATTGTTTTGTAGGGACTAGTCAGATAATGAAATCATGTCACTTTGTACCATTTTCCTGTTGTCCCATGATAAAGAGGATTTACTTTTCACTATTAACATTCTTGAAACAATCACTTGAGAGGAGCTAAACTCGAAGAAGCTGCCGTTCTTTTTCGGTAGTAGGAGTTGTGGGGTCATTTGTTCTGGTTGATGCTGCTGTTCGTTTTATCCATCTTGAGGTTTTGTTGCTGATAAACTTGCCTCAGTCTCTCTATTTCCTTCCTCAATGCTTCTTGATGAGCTGCATTTGTTCCAGATCAATTAGCTAGTCAGGCCAATCCAGTATTAAACATATATTGCGACCATCAAGCTAGAGCACTCCAAATTTAAAGCATTCAATGCATTTGAGCATGGCAAGCAAGAAACATTATTGCATATACAAGGTTAGTGTAGACCAAACCAGACTACATTATAGAAAATCACCGCGAAAACTCATGATTGTAGCCGGATCTATTACAATTTGGGTGCACTTAAATGGAATTTTTCATTTCCTTTCTGAAAATGTACTACCTTAGTAACCCATGTGGGATTAACACCTGTGGATTAAGAAATTTATATATAGCAGTTACGGACTTAAAATTGGCTTGGCTGTCCCTTGTGAATTAAGTCTCTCCACCCTCCAGAACAGCCATTCAACCAAACATTTATCTTGTAAAATAAAAGAAATGGGCAACCTACCATGAGATGCATTTAATTTATTCAAGGCTAGCTAGCTATATACTTGTGCGCAGATTAACTATCAGTGGATCAAGTACTGGGAGAATTTCTATATATATAGTATAAGAATTTGTCTTGTCTATAATAACATGATGATGATGAAAATAACATCTTATTTAATGTGTAGCTGTTGCATTTAGTTCCCATTTCAATTTTGGTACCCCTAGAGAAAATTGAGCAAGACTTATTAAAAAACTATAAATCCCACTTTTGAAATCTTAAGAATTGATCATATATTATAATTTGATTCCTTAATACTATATAGAACAAAAGGGGATCGATTCACATGCTATGTATTAAATAATGGAGTTGTATAATATTTGTGAACATGCATTAACAGTTGCTTTAATTATGAAATGGATTATAGCTCACTCGAGATATATAGCTAGCTGATCACTATAATTAACCTGTGCACGTAGGACTGAGACTATTGTTAAAGTATTTTGTATCCTGATCAAGATGAGATTAAGGATAAGTAAGAGATTGATTACCATCTTTGAAAATCTTATCCTGAGACAGTGCAGCGATTCTTTGCTTAAGAGCACTGTTGTCAATATTTAGAAGCAACCTTTGATGGTCTAGATATGCAACCCTTGGTGATAACACAGAAACTTCAGCCTTCATTAAGCACAGAATTCAAACCATACAGAATAATTAGCTAAATAATTATGAAGAGATGTAAGAGACAATTCAAGGGATAATTGAAAACTACATACTTGCAATGATGTTACACTATGTTCAAGCTCAGATATGTACTGCAGTTTCCTCACTCGTGATCTTTGAGCAGATTGTCTGTTTGCCAAGATTCTGATAAAGCGAAAAAAATAATAATTAAATTGTGTAATCACTCAAATTAAGTTAATTACTAGAGCATGATTTCTCATAAGGGCTCTAAATTAACAATATTATTACTGTCTAGTGTGTGTATACACACACACACACACACACACACACACACACACACACACGTATATAACTCTAGGAGCACTGATTTTTTGTTTTCTCTAAAACTATCTAGTGGTCGAAAATAATTTCTTCTCAAGCTAATCCTTGAGTCCTTCCTATCCTAATTAAGAACTTTAGAGATGACCTTTTCTTTTCATGTTAAAGATACCTAAATTAACTGACACAGACATGAATGCAACAAGATTGCATATTAGTAGTAATATTTATGGCTTGGGATTCTTTCAGTGGATCAACCAACTAAAAAGTAAACTTAAAATACACAAAATTATCATAGAAATGCATTAAATTGCAGATCAGAAGGAGGGTTTGAACAATTCACGTTTGCTAACTTAATTAATTAAAAAAAATTACAGAATATCGTTGTGTTCCGAAAATGAAAAAAATCACGTTTTGTTATTATGTGTATGCTTACCTCTTAACTCTCTTGGGATCAATTTTCTTTTCATTAGAAGTAGTAGCAGGATTGGTTGCGATTGGGACGGTACTTGGTGTCTCCCATTCAGATAGACTTTGCCCTTCATCATTCTCATTCCTCACTTTCTGCTGTTGCTGTTGCTCAGACAGTGTAGCTTCTTTCTCGTCATTAATGCTGTTATGATCAGACGGCGAAGAAGGTGTGGAGCTTGAATTAGGAGCTGCCACAGCATTTGAGATACCATCGTTAAACATGGACATAAACTGTTCATCATCAAATCTGTCAAAGTCACTGCTACTGTAATGCCGTGACCCTAATCCCGGTGCACCCGTGGAACGACATTCCTCTAGCATTGTCGGTGCTTCTTCTAGGAATGCAATGGAGTCACTCACCGACCTCCGGTGCGTCCCACGTCTCGTCAACGAGAAGTCGAGGAATTCATCAACCCACGAAGGGTTTTGCGATGCGACAGTAGCGGTGGTGTTAGCGGTAACGGTAGGAATGACCGCATTAGCATCGTGGGGTGGCGATGGCCCCATAATACAAATGGAAGGTGACTTCTTATAAGAGAAATCAGGCCAACTCGGTGTCATATTGTTTGGTATTTTCGGAGGTAATTGTGCCATTTGGTATTGTAATATGTAATCACAACAGCAATATGACGAACAATCCCAAATGACACAATTCAGAGAAGAAGAAGAAGAAGAAGAAAACCAGATGATCAAAGAAAGATCAAGAGAAACTTCAAAAACAATCTCTTGCAAACTGACATATACATACACGTGTATATATATATATATGGTTATATAAAAACCATCCGCCAGCAATGTTCAACAAGTTGTTGCTGTGATGATGATTAACAAGACTATAAAATTAAACAGAACAATGTGACGCTGGAGAGAGGGCAAGGAAAAGGGGGGGAAGAAAGGCACAACAACAACAAGAAGAAGAACACCATCATTAAAAGGCCAATCTTTTGATCTCGTGTCTTCCCATGAAAGTATATATTATTAGAAAGAAAACTTATTTCTCTCTGCGGGAGGGGGGCATGCAGTGGGGTCACATGGGGGAGAAGATTGGACAACTATCAACAGCTGTGAGGAGGTTGTGTTTGTGTTGTGTCTCAACGGTATTACTTAAAAGTCGCTAGTTGTTTAATAAGGAGTGGAATCAGTGACCACGTGCCCTTAGCAACCCTCCCTCAGAAGGGTACCTTACCCTTACAATAATAGTCTCATTATTTTAACATCATAAAAAAAAAGAAAAAAGAAAATTACCATTTACCCCTTGAAGATAAACAACTCCAATCAATGGCTCATTCATTTTCTAGGTATCTTTTCTTGACAAATGACAAAAAAACGCAACCCTGGCATTGCCTGGAAGTTCAAAGCCAATGTAAATAATATGTAAAATTATATTTTGATTTAAAAATAATTTTAGATGATTTTTTTAAAAAAATAAAAATATATTAGATTAACTAGTGAAACTTGTAATTCGAATTATGAGGATTCAATAACATTTTTTTTATTTAATTACTTAAAAATAAAATAAGGGTCAATTCAAAATCAACCACATATTGAAATATAAAATTAAAAATTAAAAACTAAAAAAAAATTCAACAAAAACTTAATATTGAAAAAAATAAAGCTAAAAAAAAAAACTCAATCTAGTCATGCAAGCATGGGTGGCCTAGCAAGCTTATGACTCAAAACAAAAAAGTCAAGGCATGAGGCTATATTTTTTTTTCATTTTTTTTTAAATAGACAACGCATCATTTGTTAGGCATCAGCATAAAATTCAGCCATTATTATGGTGGTTGAAAATTTAAGGTGAGGTTTTTTGGATTGAAAATTCATTTTCAATTATTTTCACCCAAAAAACATAATAAACATCATAAAAACTTCCTTAAACCATATATTAACCTTAAAACAACCCAAAATCACCAAAAAAAATGAATCGAATAAAAAAAATCAGAACATGATTTACTTTTCAAATTTATTTATAGAACAACTCCCCACGTAAAAAATGATAAGTTTCATCCATGAAAAGTGATCAAATTGGAAACTCTCTCCCTCCTCACTATTAGTAAGCGATTTTCTCTTTTTTTTCTCTAACTCAAAGACTTATATAAATGTTAAAAAAATGAGTTTTGGACCAAAATTAAAATTTTAAAAACTATAAAGACTACGAAGAAAGAAAAAAGAAAGTATGAAGATGATAAAAACTCTCCTGAATTTTAGTTTGGCCATGGGTTTTCTCTTTATTTTACACTTTGATTCTTTATATTGTTGATTTTGTTTTTCTTTTCTTAAAATTTTTGACAAATTTGTCATGAAATTAGGCACATAAAGCTGGAATTAAATAATAAAAATTAAAAAAAAAAATATTGTGGATTCCTACTGGTTTATTTTGTATTTGCAATTTTAAAATAAAATAATTATAAGAATAATAATTTTAATTAGTAATCAAAGGCTTACTTTCAAAAATCAAATTACCAATACCGCTGTTCTTGGGCTCGTCTTCTCTCCTCTGTTAAGATAGGAGCTTCGACGATTCTTTGATGTTCGTATGGATCATTCCTTGTTCAATTTAAAGGATCATTCTATTTATGTCATGAATTTTATTTTTTATTTTTCTTGCTACATAGGATTTTAGAATCAATAGGGTGTTGGGTTTTTATGAAATAAACTTGAATATCAGAGAGAATTTTTTAAATATTATTAATTTTGTAGAACTAGAATATATATATTATCAAACTTAATTGAATTTAATAAGTTAATATCTAATTAGAAATGAGTTTCATATTAAATTAAATGAGAATTGATTTTATCAAATTTAATAAGATAAGTTTATTCAAGATCTAATCAACTCAATTAAAATTTAAATAAAACTTGATTTTATTTTTTTAAAAAATAATATTATAAAGAAAAAAAAAAAAAGAGGACCGTCAAGATCCGTACGAATTTATTGTGCTTCAGGAAGATGGGAGGGACTTTCGTGTGAATCGCCTGTAATTTATATGGATGATAAATGTGGGAGCAAATCCCTTGTAATGTTCTATATGTGTATGGCAGCATTTTTCAAGTGGCTTTGCAATGTTTTTTAAAGATAAAGTATTTATATTCATGTGAGAAATTTAATAATTTTTTAAAAAAATACTAGCTTAATATTTAAATTTAGAAAATCCAAAAAGTAAGTAAATATTTATTAACCATTATATCAACCACTTAAAATTAATGAAATTAATGTTTTTTTAATATTTTTTTACCATATAGTTTTCTTTCAAACATCACTGGTATTATATATTATGTAGCTTTTTTTGTTTCTACTAATGTGTACAAGGAAAAAAAAAATTACTAAACTCCATTTCTTATTGATCCATCTCTCAATTGTTTTAACAAAAACATATTTTTAAAATTATAAGCACTATTTTGTAAACAAAAATCCATCATGGTATTAAAAATAAAATAAAATAATATTTTTTTTTTGTAATTTTTATATGATTGAAGACAAAACATAAATGATAAATGTGATAAATTACAACAAAAATATATTAAAAAATTGAAAATATAATTTTTATTTTAATTGAATATTCATGCATTTCTTTTCATATATTAGGTACATAATAATTGAAAAGAAAAATAAATTCCCATAAAAATCAATTATATTATTTTAGAACCATGGAAAGACTGAATGATAATTAAAATATAATGTTAAGTTTTTTATAATGTGTTTTAATGTAAATCCAAAAACAAAGAAAAAAAACTAGAAATGAAAAAAATACAAAGGGTAGCAGTAGACAATGTGTCATCTGCGGTTCATTTACTATTAGCTCAGTTGGCTGGAAAATCAGGTTTCTAACTTCTTGGACTAAAAAAACTCAGTTTTCAATGAATGTTTTGCCTTAAAACACCTTAAATATGTCAATAATAATCAATGAAGATATGTTTTGTTTATAAGTGAAAAAAGGATTGGTTGTGAAATATGTTGTATAGATATTGTCACACCAAAGAGTTGAAATTTGAGGCTGCTTGAGACTAAGTTCACTTAGGAGTGACTAGACCAGAATTTAATCGGTAGTGGTGTTTGTAATGGCCTTGTATTCTGCTTTAGTGCTTGAATGGGAGAAAGTCTTTTACATACAAGAGTTTTATGAAATAAGATTTGATTAAAAAATAGCAGTTGACGACGAAGTTGTGATCATCAAGACAATCGGCCCGGTAGAAATCTAAGAAAGTTTGAAGATGACAAGACGTATACCATTGAAGAAAAAAGCTATGATGAGGAGTGAGTTGAAGATACCTAAGAATTCTCTTGACAACACTCTAGCGAGAATTAATCGGTACATGAATTGACATACTTTGTTTATTGCAAAAGAAAAATATAGCTTGCTAAAACTTAAGTAATGGAGGGAACCAACTATGCTTTTGTATATGGAAGAATCAGAAAATGGATCACTATGATTTTAGGAGAGATCAGTGGTAAATACCACGGAAGATGAGATGGGCTTTGCATTTGCTTTGTAAACAAGTTCCTGGATATAACTGTGTTGGGATAGATATAACCCATTTGAGGTGAAGCAAACTTTTACTCCAAGAAAATAATGCAATGGCCCAAGGTCTTTTAGTGCAAAGACGGGTTGACGAGTATTGATAAGTTGGGTAATGAATATTTGATTTGTCTGGTTGTAATAATATTATTAATGTATATAAGGATATAAACTCGAATCGACCAATGTTTATAAATAAATAATGAACTATCATATTTGGAATCTATGAAGCCTAATTCAAAAAGTTTAGAGCTAAATTAAGAGTATTATGCTCGTGGGGATTACTTCAGGTCATAGAAGGATTTCTTCAAGTGATAAACATGGTTAGGGAAAGATAATTATTAGAAGCGACTAACTGATGTGTGGAGAGAACTTGATGAACAATGTGTAATGTAAGATGTCCTGGACAATGATGTCACTAGTCAACAGAGACTCAATTACTTAGATGGACTGCAGGGGGAATGGTAAGCCTTGGAAAGGTATTGTAATCGGTAAAGTCTATGATTACTCTTGCCTTTAAGAAGGGTGACTCTTGATAATTAATACTTTACATATAAAAAATAAAGGGTGAAATTTAAAATGAACATAATTATCCTTGGAGAATTGATAATCAGAAAGAATTTTTTTTTATATATAAGGAACATTGAGAACATTATTGAGAGAAAAATAATTTGAAAGAGGAGAAAAGGATAAGTAGAACTATCCTTTTCAAGAGTTGATCTTGTCTAGTACAGTGTTTAGTGTGAAGGTTGAGATTTGTCAAGTTAGAGGTGACATGATGAGGAGAACTAGTGCCCGGATGCCAAGATTGATCTGAAGATACTTGAGTTTTATTATATGCTTATGGAGTCGAAGGAGCTTGGCAATCATGATCAAACCTATACTAGCATTTGGGTGCAATATGACTCACCTTGAGGAAAATTTAACAAAATGGTCACGATGAGTTTGTTAGAGTTGCAGATGAGTTAGGTCTACCATGTTTTTTCCATGACCACGTCCTTGAAATGATTGGTTATTTGTGTAGGGTTCGTGGCCATGAGATTTAGAATTTCATACAATCATATTAATAGAAGAGATGTTGATGCATGTCAGATGAAATAACAACCTTTTCCAAACATAAGTCATCTATGATCAAATGACCATAGAGCTTATCAAAGGTATAGAGCTCTAAATTGTCAAAGAACCAATTCAATCTAAAAAATTAAATTGTTAGGCAACGTATCAAGATATAATTTATATAGTTCTCTAACATATTCCCGAATGAAGGTGGTGAGATTCGAACCCGTCACCAAGACTCTGATACCATGTTAAAAAATCAATTCAACTCAAAAACTTAAACGGTTAGATGAGACTCCAAGATATAATTTATATAATTCTCTAACACAAACATGTATTAACTAAGGTAATAAAAAATCATTTTCAGTGGATAATCTATAAAAAACATAAGATTTGATTTTAGAATCACCAAGAGAATGTCCAATAGAGACATCAGTAATCTAGAATGAAGATACCTCCCGTTTTCAAACGTACTCGATTGATATAGCTAGAGTGTTCATTTGACGGGCACGAGACGTCATAGAAAATATTTTCTACAGAGTGATATCTAAACATCACAAGAGGTCTCAGGACCAACAATTAATTTGTTGAAGAACAGGTGCAGATAAAGAAGAGATAAGGGTGTTCAAAATCAACTTATCCTGTTCAAACCAAAAATCATAGACAATATTTGGTGGGGCATTAATAAATTTGGTGGAGCGGGAGAGCTACCATCGACGAAGCCATAGAGTTTTTGGCCATACAGGCAGGGAACAAGTTGAGCTTTCTATGGCAAATAATTGTCATGGTTAATTCTGAGAGTAATCTAGCGAGTAGAGATGGAGACAGACGACATGGTTGGGAAAAAAAAGAAAATTAACAAGCTATAATACCATATATATAGAAATTTTGGATTTTGCTTCTCGTTATCGTTTTGGGAACATGAGATTTTATTTTATAATAAATAAAGAAGTTAGCAGTGGCTATTAATAATTAGAGCAGGGCAATGGTGTGAAGGAAAAGGGAAGGAGGAGGGAAAGCAAGGGGATGATGTCAGTCCCAGACCATGTGAATTGCTTTGCAGGCTCTAAGTTTTCTTTGCTTTGTCCCCAAACCATACCCACATGTAGGGCACTGTGTCCTCTTTATTTTCTATAATAACTTGGCTTAGCTACCACATCTACAAACAGCTCCTAGCTCGGCACCTTCCATGGAGCCTCGAATTTATGTTGGTTTTTATTAATTCAACTTTATGGGATGCACTAATCATTATCAGACAGAGATGTTTAGGGAATTCTCTTTTCTTTTTTTATTTTATTTTATTTCTGAAGCCTTTTACCTCAAGAAATTAAGTGCCTTGCAATCAGGCAATCTTCATGCAGGCATCCACTAATAATAAAAATGGCATGTGATCATGTCCCCTCCCCCTCCCTCCCTCTCTCTCATCTGTGAACAAGAAACTTTGATTAGAAAATGGAGTCATGATAATAATAATAATTAGCATTATATTGTATCACATGATTAGGGAAGTTCTTAGCAAATAATCAACTGATTAGAATATAACAAGAAAGCATGAATGTAGCCTGTCAAGCAGTCATAGAATAAGAGGCAGGGAGTTGCTTATAGAACCAAGATTCGTGTTTTGGAGGTTTAAACCGGTTGGTAATGAGTGGGTTAGGTTTACTCCCATGTGATCTTTTAGGTTTGATCTGGACATTGATGATCTTTCGTTGAAAAAAAATCAAAAAAATCGATGTTAATGTTTAAAAACTGGTCTGAAAATACCCTTAACCTGCTCACTATCCCTCAAAGGGACAGTCCAAATCCAGCAACGAAAATTAGAGTTTGTGACTTGGAGGTTTCGTGTATAAACAATGGCGTCGTCGCATACAACTCTAACGCCGAGTCTCGTGAGCGTTGCGAGTTGCAAAGAAACCAGAAGCTAATAATACCCTTCACGTCTCGCAGATGCATGCGCCATGAGACCACAAGTTCCGCACCAGTTATACAACAGATATGGAAACCACAATCCTTTACAGTATAAAATATACTCCAACTAGTACTTTGAACTCTTGAGATGTTAATTTGGCTCCTCTGCTCGGTGGGTTTTTGCTCTAGACGTGATCAAATCGTGAAAAAGAAACTCCCTAGTAAGTGAACTAACATTGTCTCCATACAATGAGTATTGAACCTGCTCGGATTAGCGAGTTGACCCAGCACGATTTGAAACCTTACTTTGACTTCGTTTTAATTTCAAAACCAAAACACATTAACCTGGCTAATTATGGTTTACCTACTAATTAACTTTATCAAACTTAATCTATATTTAATCGGGTTAACAATGAGTTACAAAATAAAATAATATTATTTTAATTAAAAAGATAATTAATTTAGATTGACATAATAATTTGGTGATTCAAGCCTTTTTTTTATATAAGATCTCAAGTCAAGTCTTGCAATTATAATCAATACTTGAAAGTGACTCTAGAATACATTAGAATAATGTTATGACTATTTTATCTTTTGGTTATCTTATCTTTTTCCTTAGCTTCAAGGGTAGGATGATCTTTTTATTATGATATAAATATTTTTTTTTATGATTATACGGGATTATTTTGGTAATTAAATTTTTAAATACATGGTAAAATTACTAATACAATCCTTTAAAATAATTCAATGCCTTATGCACAAGAGTGTTTTTTGTATTTTTAAAATTTATAGAACAGTAGAATTACTACATTACCTTTACAATTCAAAATTTTTTAGTCTTGGATTCAGAAGCTTGATTGTAATTTTATCATAGTTTGTTTGTTAATATTGTTTAGTTTTGAAAGCATTTTCAATTTTTGCACAAAAAAAATAAAAAAGTTGCTAACGTGTACCTCGCACGTGTTAGCGCGTCATCCGCTAAGCCGTCTTCTAGTGGGGCGTGCGACTGGCTCTGACAATTATAACTGTGATTCTGCCACATCATTTAATTCATCTCAGCATTCTTTTTCTTTATAGGTGGCGCGTGTAAGGTAGTTCGGCATGGTTTAACTTGAAATTGCTTTTTTTTTCTTTTCCTTCTCTTTCTTCCTTGAATTGTGCGTTAGCCATGCAAAAATTCATATAAGCTCTTCAATTTATTTTTTCTTTTGATTCAATTCCTCTTCTCTTATTTGCAATTATTTTATTTACATTGATTGTTTCTTATTGGAATTTATTTTCGATTTTATCCTTGATCATTTGATTTTTTTTTTAAATTTAGTCCTGATTCTTTTATTTTTTATTTGTTTTGAATTATTTTCTTGATTGATTTGTTTTTTTTTTAATTCCACCCTGGACATTTATTTTCATTTAATTTTTATGTTAATTTAGTCCTAGTTCTTTTAAATGCTATTTTTTTTAATTATTTTCATAATGAATTATTTTTGTACAATTTTCCCTGAACATTTAATCTCTTTTGATTTTTCTCTAGACATTTAATTTCATTTAATTTTTATATCAAATTTAATCTTAATTCTATTAATTGATTTTTCTTTTTTCTTTTTTATCTCAATTTCGTTCCTCAAGCTTTACTCTTTCACTTCAACCGAAGCACTCCAATTATAATGGAAGCCGCATATAAAGAAGAGGCTAAAGATTTGGGGACAAAATTTCTTTGGCCACATCCTCCATTTCCTTTAGTTGATGATTCCATGATTTTTCATGCTTCTCCTTTTTTCATGGGCAATTTTCAGGAGTATCTTCCGTATGATTATCACACTATCTGAGCAATCCACATCCTATGCACCTAAAAAACAAGTTAGATGAACAATTGATGCATACAACTACCCAATTACAGAGTCAGGTTCTTATCATGTGGCTGGCTCAATAGAGTGATGTCTCAGAGAAATTGATACAATAACAGTGACTGCTCAATGCAACCATGAACCTACATGTAGTTAAATGAAACTGAGAGATGGCTGTAACTTGTTTCACCATCAAAATGGGGAGTTAATTACAGAAGTTGGGAAACAAAAACCCTCACATATTCATACGACATTCAACACCATCTGTCAAACATCCTCATCTCCATTCTCCACAGCAATAACAAGATCAAACTCCATCAATAGACACGGAAGTAGAGCAAGAAATATGAATTCTACAGTCATTACACTTCTGTCTTTTTGTTTACAAACCATTCCTCAATGAAAAGCTAAAACTGGCAATTTTCCAACCTTCCAATAATAGCGGGTGTAGATTTTAGTTGTAACTCTATAATGTTTGAATTCAGGCAAAAGTAGTACTAAAAGGTTAGACATTTGTCGCTAAATTATCCTTCCAAGACCCTAATACCACAAGACATTGACTAGATAATAACTTTCAAAACCTTTTTCTTAGTTTTCTAAGGTTTCTTTTAAATAATGCCAGATCTGGTCCTATCTGCACTACCGAAACCAGCTCAAGCAAGTTCAGGTGCATAACGATACAATGAAGAGGCTAGACCTGAGCAAACAATAGTCTACCCTGCACGCTATGTAACCAGTGGGGCAACGAAACTAAAAAGTACAAAAGGCATGATTGGAATTCAGAATAGAAACGCAACTGAAATACTTTGAACAAAGGTATGAACTAGGATAAATTATTGACTTCATTGCGTTACCAATCTGAATAATAATAATAACATACATGTCCCAGTCTACATCTTCATTTATAAGCCCCTATACTCTACCAACATCTTAAGCTAGCCATGAGGGCACCAATATCGTTGAGGAGCTGTGGCTTGATTCTAATGGTTTTGTGCATTCTATGGATACCTTCAAAGGTATCATTGTCTGAAAACAAGGTGACCCCAATTTATGACCCGAGGGATATATAGCAGAGGTTTGAAGACTGGCTGGCCCGATAAGGCAGAGAATATGAGACGAATGGTCACTGTGTTTTGGAATATACCAATCTAATGTTCAGTTCATTGACTACATCAATTCTCAAAACTTATCCTTCAGGCTCACTGACAACAAATTTGCAGACCTAACAAATGAAGAGTTCAAATTTACCTACCTGGGTTTTCAGAGTAATAGACATACAGCTAAAAAGATAAACAACGGGTGCGGGGTGCGAAAATAGCAGAGAGTTGCCAGCTGCAGTAGATTGGAGGAAGAAAGGTGCTGTGACTCCTATCAAGGATCAAGGTCAATGTGGTATGAGTTTTTCTCATTCAAGTTCATTTAATTGCTAATTGTCAGTTCTTATCTCAAATCATTTTCAATAAGAACAGCTGATGCTAGTTTCTTTCCAACACAGGAAGTTGTTGGGCTTTCTCTGCAGTGGCAGCTGTGGAAGGCATCAACAAAATCAAGACAGGAAAATTAGTATCTCTGTCAGAACAAGAGCTCATGGAATGTGATGTTAGCAGTGATACCCAGGGCTGTGAAAGCGGAGACATGAAGATAACATTTCAATACATCAAAAAGATTGGTGGAATCACAACCAAAAATGACTACCCTTACAAAGGAAAAGACGGCACCTGTCAGAAAAAGAAAACTAGGGACCATGCAGTGAAAATAAGCGGTTATGAAGCAGTACCTGCCAATAATTAGAATAGAGTACAAGCTGCAGTTGCCCAGCAACCTGTCTCTGTTGCAATTGACGCTGGTAATTTTGAATTTCAACTCTATTCCAGTGGTATCTTCAGTGGCTCCTGTGCGGATCAACTCAACCATGGAGTAGCAGCAGTTGGTTGTGGTGAATCTAGGGGTAGAGAATATTGGCTTGTGAAAAACTCTTGGGGCAGAGACTGGGGTGAATCAGCTACATAAGGATGAGACGTGGTTCTGGAAATAAGAAAGGTATCTGTGGCATTGCCATGGAGCCCAGCTATCCAGTCAAGTAGTAGGCAGTCCTTTAAGTGTATCAACCAGATCCAAATTGTAACATGATGGATGTTAGCTTAACAAGATGCTTCATGATGCTGTTTACATATGTAATTCAAAGAAAGATGTTATTGGAAAGCTGAACTTATTAATAATTGAGATTCACTGGAAGCATGCTACTGCAAATGTGTGGCAAAAGCATAAGTGGGCGACAACTGCGCCATATATGGAATAAAGATGACAAAATGGTCCTTGAGGGATAATTAGTTTTCGATGCACAGTTATTGTTTCTAACTCGACGTCCCCAGCTTTTGTTCTGTATTCCCTAGTAATCTAAACATACTATTGTCTTCTTTGTCTGTGATTTAAAGAGAGAAAAAAAGGATTTACATTTTGGAAAATTGAGACAGTATGCCTTGTTTATGTGCTGGATGTTTGTCAATATATAAATAAACAAAAAAAAATTGAGTGCAGCGGTTAAAAAAAAAAAAAGAAACATGCTTTTTTGGAGAGAGAAATAGTTTTGGGAATTGCATTGCATATTTAATTAAAAATTAAATGATAGATCAATTATTATTTCATTTTTTAATATTTTAATATTAATTAGATTTTTATCTTGAAATAAATCGAGGTTTATATATTTCATTAAAGCAACTATATTCTACAGTAACGCCCAAACATTGCTCTCAAAAGTTGTCTTTGCAACAAATTTTATGCATATCTTCCTTTATATCAGCAAATCTTAGATTTTCTTCCTCGTCTTTTTTCTTTTCTGTGAAATTGAGAAACTAAGATTGATTACGTCCCATCTCCTGCCCATACAGCTTAAACAAATGCACAAGAGCAAAATTTGGAATTAAAATTGAAGGTGAATCAACAAAAGCTTCATGACAAATCAGATTTCAAACAGAGTATGACATAAAGCTGAAGAAAGATAGGAACCCAGTCAACTAATTAAGTCACATTAATCTCACTTGGGTGCCCTTCAAAAACAGAGTGGAAAAGATGCAGGATGGGGAAACTACAAACTGATGCATAGATTCATTTCATTTTATTTTATTTTAGAGAATATTGGTTCTGATTTGCATTTAATCAAACAAAAAAAAAAGGATAATTAAACTATTTGCCTTGAGCTACAGCTTGGAGCTATATAATGCAGGAAATGAGGCAAAATAATAGCCCACTGATAGAAGGTTGGGGGCACTATTCCTCCAGAAATAATCTCAACTACTAACCAATGGATACTTGTGGTATATAGAATCACACCTAAGCAATGAAATGAACAATATCAACAACGTGGATTCTGTAAGAGAAAGGAACATGAACGAACTCCAATACCTACCACTAGTGATTTGGGACAGGGAAGAAGTGAAATAAAGGGGAAAACCATAGAATTTCTAAATTCAAATTTATCTACAAATAGAGAAACTAATTATGTGAGTTTAGCATTATTCAGTCAGCAGAATTTTGAATTGCAACAAATAGAAAACTTGCATTGAACACTTCTTAACTACCAAAATCCAACCCCGATATCCAGATGATCATGCAATTGGCATGATTCATCAAGAAATAAGAAATAATGCTTCAGTCTATATATAGGAACTTTAAGTAAATACAAAATTATGCATTGGTAACAACACGCACCAGTAAGTTTCAACTCCATCACCCTCTTGTCCATTTTGTGAGAGAATGACCGAATGGCCGCCATGGATTAGCTGTCTCGAGGTGATAAAATGTTGGTGCTGCTAACAAAAAGAAAATCTGAAGTCTATATGAGCCATCACAGAAGATGCACGAGTTCAGTTCTCTAAGAAGCCTCAGTATCAAACACCAAAAAAGAAACTATGAACTTAATGCTGCAAATCTTTCTCTCACATTACAAGCAAGCTTCCATTCACCAGCATCAATCAATCCCTCAACCACCTTTTGCCTCACCTTGATATAAGGTATAAACCCTTTCTCTGTCATTCCCATCACAACTTTCGCGGCCAAAAAAAAATCTTTACACTCCAAACATCCCTCAACTACCAACTCATAACTCTCAAACCCAACACCGTACCCTTCCTTCTCCAGGAACTCAATCATCTCACCAGCTTTCCTCATCTCTCTATTCGCCCTCAACGCTGCCAATACTTTCACCACTACTCCCTGCCTAGGACACAATCTCATTCTCACCACCATTTCCTTCATCATCTCAATTGCATCGTCACATTTTCTAACTCTACACATTGCACCAATAGCAATCCCATAACTTTCCCAATCAGGAAAACAACCCACTTGTTTCATACCCTTCAAGACTTTCACTGCCTCGATCAACTGATCAACATTACATAAAGACAACACAATATAATTACACAAACCACAATCAGGATTATACCCAATAGACTTCATTTCCATTAGAATGTCACCAACTGACTGACCTTCACGCCGGCGATCAAGCCAAGCAGAAGAGAGAGAAACATGTGTTTGAGGCACAGGTAAGCACCCAGAACGAAGAGTGCATTGGATTATAGCAAGAGAAAGAGAGAAAAGATTGGAATTTTGAAGGGTATATGAGAGAAGAGAGCTATAAACTATAGAGTTTCGAAAGCGGGGTCTAATGGGGATCAAAGATTGGATGATTTCATCAATGACTTGAGTCCTGAGATTAAAAGGGAAGGTAGAGAGGAAAGAAAAAGGACTTGGGTTGTTGTTAGATTGTTTAAAGGAGTCGAAAAGGTCAGGGAATTTTGAGTAGGATTTGCATTCAACTGCTGCTTTGAGGGTTTCTTCAAGTGGTGTATGTGAGGTAGAGAGTGTACGAAACTGAAGGAGGATTTTACTGTAAGGAAGAAGAGATTTACTCAGCTTTGTTGCTAGATTTGTCATCTGTAAATGAATCAAAATAATGATTCAAACTGAACTAAAATTAAATCTCGACATGGGAATATTATCAAGCAGGTTGTGGCCGTGGGCATGAAAAACAAGCAGTGGACCCGCTAAGGGTTTTTAGCCGGCGAAACATTGCCACAAGACACTCTATTATAGACATTATGTCAAATCAGTCCCTGCAGAAATAATTCGGTTAAATCAACTCTTGCACTTCCAATGTTGCACTTGTCAATACATTATGTTCAACTATCTATGGTAATGTTTGGCTTCATGGTAACTATTTTTTAAAATAATTTTTATTTAGAAATATATTATAATAATATTTTTTTTATTTTTTATATAAACACATCAAAACGATTTAAAAATAAAATTAATTTAAAAAAATTAATTTTTTAAAAAAACATGGTTAAATCGCAAAAATAAATATTATTTAACTCTCTAGTAGTAACTTCCCATTAGGTTGACAACACATATTAATTGGAAACTTTTTATAAGCAAAAACTTAAATCAAACAAAAAATAATAAAGATTTATTATTGATAAATACCTTATATTTTTCTCAAATTTATTTTTGGTATTTAGTTTTGGGATTAGAATCCTTATCATTAATATTTGTTTGTGTTCATTTTTTGGAAGAAAGTAGAAGTTAAATATCAAAATTAAATCCAATAGTTTTTCCCCAATACTACAAAATATTAATTCATATTATTCCAATATCATTATAAATAAATAAAAATTAATGAAATATTTACTCGTGTCAACATTAATGTCATTTTTTTTTGTTTTAACAACAAGTTTTATTACAAATGTTACAAAAAAAATCTATATTCAAGTAATTTTGTAAATAGTTTAATGCATGATTTTATATATTAACAAAAAAAAACATGTGTATTCAAGCAATTTTGCAAAGAATCACTTGCTAAGATGATATAAATATTTAAGTATGCATGATTTTATTTACCAACTTGAAATTGAAATTAGAATTTAATAATGTAAAAGTAGACATACTAAAAAAATAACTTATTCTTTTAATTTTTGTTGTCATAATATTACTAAAATTCTAACAATGGGTATGAAATTGATTAATTTCCAAATTTAAGCACTTAAACGAAATCATATTTATAGTTTCAGGACTGATTTGTAGTTTTCCTTAAATTAACACCCCTCATGGGACAAACAAAACCCAAGAAAAATCTAAGCTAAAATGCAGAAGCAAGCCCAACCTAGCTAGGAGAACTGCCGAAGACAACAGTAGAGACAGCAGAGTAGCCATGGCCACAGAGCTTGAAGAACTAGTGGGCTTTCTGTCTTCTCCTTCCCCGCCTGTAAGAGTCTCTCTGCTCTTTCCTTTTCTTTCATTCGTGGTTTTTTTTTTCTTTGATGTATATTAATTAGTGGAATAAAAATATTTATAGGTGAAGAAGGCAGCTGTTGAAATTGTTCGAGACTTAACTGGGTCCGAAGATGGGTTACTGTCTCTTTCCAAGTATGCCAGTACTGTGCTTCCTTCATTATCTCAGCTACTTAAGGAAAAAAAGGTCGCTAATATCAATTATCATTTACAAATTACAAAAGTTACATGATTTGATAATTTTCTTGAATGTAACATTGCTGTTAATAATCCCGTCGGATTGGCCTGGTGGTTATTGGGTTAGGACTTACTTGAGTTGTCCGGTTTAGGCATATGTTTTGAGTTTCATTCATAGTGCTGTTACGTGCGTGCATTTCCATGTTGGAAGATTCTAAGTGCAGTTGTGAAAGTGGGACTGCATTTACCCCCGCATTCTCAAGAGCAGCTGGCCTCAAATGTGCGGGGAGTGCAAAGATGATGGCATGATGCACTTAGCAAAGTCTTACATTAGTAGGGTTATCATAGGTTTGTGTTTATATATTGGCCTGAGAAAAGAATAAACTTTGGATTAATGGAATTTTATCTAATATGTTTCAGGAGGTTTCTGAACCTGCAGCAGAAGCTCTTATAAATCTTTCACTCAACTCGAATTTAGCTGCAAAGATGGTTGAAATGGGAATGATTAAAACAGCAATGGATGTATTGTATAAACCAGATAGTAGCATAACTCGGTTGTTGGTGATGCTACTAGTTAACCTCACTCAATTGGATTCTGGAATTGTGGCCTTGCTTCAGGTACTTTTCAGCAAAAAAAATTAAATTGTATTTCATGATTTTGGGAATTAATGGCTCCCATAATGTTTCTTCATTACACTTTCTGGAGAGATGAGTGTTTTGTTTCCCATGATCATCATATAAAAAATAGTAACAAGAAATGGTTGTAACTTCACTTGCTTATTAGATTGAGGATGAGAAAATGCAAGGACTATTCGTTATGAAGCTGGTGAGATCATTTGGTAGATCCTCTGATGAAACTAGAGGTTTGTTTTACTTCTTATCAACTTGAGTTTATTATATGAGTCAGATAATGTATCCAAATTTAAATTCATATATTCACATGTTACTTATCAAATTGAGTTCTAGCAATACACTTAATTGGTGTATAGCATACTTAAAAAATGGATAGCAAAGTTGTTTTTCTTTAGCTTATCCATCTACTCTGTGTCTTCATATCTTTTATATTATGCATACTTTTTGTATGCTGCAATGTTTTTTTGGCACTTAATGCCATGTGTATGGCAGATGATCCATTTGATCATGTTGGTTCAATTCTTGTGAACATTTCAAAGAAAGAAGCTGGAAGGAAGATGTTACTAGACTCTAAGAGAGGGTTGCTGAAGCAGATTCTCCGCCAATTTGATTCAACAAGTCCATTACGGAAGAAAGGGGTATGCATAAATTATTAATTCTAACTGCTAAGGTTTCTTCTAGAGTTCTCTTCAACATTTTAGGTATCTGTTTATGCAAGAAAAATGTAGGGGATGAATTTTGCAAGCAATTTCTGATATGTGGATGTATTTTGTTCCAAGTCCTCCATTTCTTTGTTCTTCTAATAATAATGAATTACTCTAAATTTGAATTCTATCTGGCCAATTCTACAGATTTGTTCAAGTGACCTGGTATTATATGTGTCTGAATTTTTGTGCTCTTTGGGACCCATTTTTAGGAGAAATGCTACAATATAGCCCTTTATTTTCTTTAGATATTTATCAACCTTTTCTTCTTTTGGCATATTTAAATATTTCTTTTTGTTCAAGAACTTCTGCATCTAGATGTATTAGCCAATGGTAGCAAATTGTTCCATCCTTCTAGTGCTGATCCTCTTTTAATTGTTGTTCTCTGTTGCTGCTGCTGCCCCTATTGATGAGTTTAGGATGTAAGAAAAAAATTTCGAATACCTTAGGACGGGTTTGAGATTGGTAATACTTGAAGTGCTTAAATTCAATTTCCAATAGAAGTATTTTTGTAGGTACCCTATCCGTTGCCTTCTTAGTTCAGGGTGACCTTGAATGGCTGACCGCAACCAAGATAAATAGAGTCAAACTTCATTGCTTGGTGGGATTGTTTTTTCTTACAGGTCTCTGGAACACTCCGCAACTGTTGTTTTGAAGCTGAGAATCAACTTCAGAATTTTCTTTTGATATCTGAGTTTCTTTGGCCAGCTCTACTTCTTCCTGTTGCTGGTAAAAAGGTACCTATGTTACCTCTGTCTTGATCTTATAGAGTTTGTCACTCATTTTAAGTGCTATGCTTCAATAAAACACTAGTGTAGAGTGATGCATGCTTTTTCATAAGTAATTAAGTTTTCTTTCATGTTTCAACCATAGAATAGAATAGGGAGGAAAACCAGAAAAGAATGTAATTAAATTTTATTTCATGTTTCAACCATAGTGTTGGGAGAGAGTGCGAGGGGACCAAAAAATAGTTGTTAGTTGAAGCACATAACCTACAAGATGTTTCAATTTCTAAGCACATTACCCATGAAATAGTTTTATGCTATTATCCATTCAGTTTGAAAATATAAGTTTGTGCTCATAATTACATGGCTAAAGGCAGCATTATAGCAGTTGACAACAAATGATCTATATCCTCTACAGCAAATCTACACATGCAAAACTAGTTGACAGTTTTGAGTTCCCTTGTGATATGGATTTTCTATGAGCTATCCATCATAAAACACCTCTCTTTGGGATGCTAATGTGCCAAATATTTTCATAGTGTAGAAAGAGATTTAACATCAAACTTGCCACACCCTTGAGGTCTAACACATGTCTTTGTCACTGGATTCTCAAGAATAGGAACCATTGAAATACTAAAAAAAGCTCCCACTGTCTCTAATTTGCAATCTTGTGTCCAACAAATAAGTTGAGAGATGCATGATAGCAAATTGTTAATAATAGTCATCATGCATGTAAATATGTTTATGTATATAGTTCTCTGCCTATATTGATTGCAATTTTTCTGTCTGCCTTGTTTCTTGTTTTAGTATATTGAAAAAGCTCATGAACTCTTTTTTTTATTAATCTGGTTTGTCTTCCCAGATATATAGTGAACAAGACACATCAAAAATGCCTCTTGAGCTTGGCAGTGCACTCTCAATTGAGCGCGAACCATGGGATGATCCTGAAATTCGTGTTGAAGCATTGGAATCTATTTACTTGATCATAGTACAGGTAAAATTACAGGCATTCTGTTTTTCCTTTTCTGACAGGAAGTGTGTAGGTCAAATTTTGTTTTGGTGTTACCATTCAATGAGCAAGAAGACTTTGAATAGCTCAAAAATTTCAAAAACAAACTATGGAGCCTTACATTAGACCCTATTGAACGGCTGGCTTTAGATTTAAACAACTTTTCAATTAGTTGTCTGGTCACACAGTTGTAGACAAATCTGGCATGACTTAGTTATGTCCTTGCTTTTAAGTCGATATGTTTTAGGTAAATTAGCAAGACTGCTCCTGAGGTATAGTAACTTATAATCTCCACCATCCAATTTATGTAAAAACTCGTGTTCAGTTAAAATTAATACAGTTTCCTTTTCCTTGTATTTTCTTTTTCTTTTTTTCCTTTTGGTTTTTAATCAGAGAAATCAGTTTTTGGTGTTTTATTATGCTCTTATCAGCTTAGTTCTTGCGCATCCTTCCATAACATTGCAGGAGGCAGGTCTAAGAGCCTTATGGTCTGTGAATGGACCACGTATATTACAAGTTGGATACGAAGATGAGGAAGATCCTAAAGTAATGGAAGCATATGAACGAGTTGGGTCGTTGGTATGTTAATCCCCGTTTGTGCTTTTACTGCAGTGTTTTCTTCTACTTGTTTTTTTGCGTCTTATTCCGACTATTCAATTTGCAGCTGGTTCATGGCTGTGGGACAGAGGAACCCTCCACTGAGACATCAAAATGATAGTCGGTTTGTGTAAGATCTGAACCAAATTGGTATCAGGCTGATTTTTGCTGTCATCTGCCAGCGGACTGGAAAATGTTACCTAAAGTGTTCATTGAACTCGAGCTATTTTTGGTGATGGAGGTGTCCAGGATAATATGCTTGTAATCTGTTAGAGAACAGTTCCTATAAATTTTTTTTTTTTTTTTTAAAAGGCTAGAAAAACAGGTATCTGGTGGTCTATCCGCGGTACTCGTGGTTTGCTTCTTTTAAGTGAATAAAGGAATCCTTTTGTTAAAGTTAAAATTCCAGAAAAAAAGAAAGTTATGTAAACGTCTTATTTTAACCAATATATAACATTGTTTTGCATCACAATATTATATCAATTTATTTTGAGAGTCTTGTTGTTGTGCTCTGTTTTTGCGTTTCTAAAGTGTTTTTTTAAAAATTTAATTTTTTTTATTTTTTTATTTACTTTAAATTAATAATTTTTTTAAAATATTTTTAGATCATTTTAATATAATGATGTGAAAAATAAATTTTAAAAAATAAAAAACTATTATTTTAATATATTTTTAAATAAAAAATATTTAAAAAAACAATTGCTATTATTATTTTTAAACACTCTACATCATAGTGCATCAGTGCACATGTTTATTATTATTATTATGGGATCGTTCTTGCTGAGGAAAAACTCCAGCGAACCAGCATTCCATGTCTCATCTAGGCCTTAGAAACTAGTGAAAATTCACTAGTTTCATGGCAGCGATGCTATTTCAGGGGCAATTCATGGCGGATAAAAGCAAAAAAAAAAAAAAAAAGAGGAAAAGGTGGAGCAAAAAATGTTGGAGTGCAGCTCCATCTATTAACAAGAGCCAAAGATAAGCCTAAATCCAGCATGCCTCTGCGTTCTCATTCAGAGGTGTATGCTACAAAATATGAAAAATCTTGAAGAGCATTCATGCTCAAGTCATTTCATCAACCAAAGCCTTTTAAACTTAACCCATGTTAAGTATATACAATGCATTAGATTGCTTGACATAACCTGTTATTTCCTCAATAACATATGCTCTTGTATATTTAGTGTAACTTATACATCAACCTCCATATCAAGTTCAAATCCTGTCAAGCTCGGTTGATGAATGTCTTGTATAAAGAAAAAATGCCCCTAGGCAAAGGCTGGTCTTGCAATAACAACTGGAACAAATCTATGGAACCTGCAATTGGTGATATGGGAACAAGGATAAATGCATAAACCATGATGTGGGAATTTAGAATTTTGAGATGCCAAGCAGAACTAAAAGTGCAGAAGAGCGAGCTTTACCAGAGACATTGGGGGGATGCTGCTGTTTTCTTCAATGGTAACGCCTTTTTTTGGACTTGATCCGCCGGTTGAATATTCTGTAAATCACTACACAGCCAAGGATAACCACCTGTAGGATGATTATCACCTTCAATCCTGGTAAGAATAAGTGCAAGCTCATTTATTATATTATTCTCCCTACACTTTAATATAATATGTATATCATCGCTGCTTATACCTCTAGCCTTCTGTAATAATTCCTCTGAAATAAGTCCCTTTTTCGGTTCTTTCAGATCAATACGTGAGATATAATTTCCAGCCCCGTACTCCAAATTTCCTCCCATGACGCAGGTGCGGGGGCAATTGATGCCATTATCATATTCATCACTTCCATCACAGCAATCTACAGTTAATAATTCGATATTCAGAGACATGAGAGCAAATCTAAGTTCCATTTAACCAGATGAAAAGGTAAACTTCAGATTAAAAGGTAAACTTTATATAGATACATCAATGAGTATAAATGACTTGAACGCCAACCAGACCATTTGAGCCAAAATCAGTTATTAGCAAGACGAAAAAGAAAAAAAGGCATTGAGGAGCAGTTACAATGCCCTGAGAGTCGTACCATTACTATTCCATAACTCTAGTTGATCCTTTGATAGACCATGAAAAAATCGATGAGGTTCTAGGTAACAAGTCATCCAATTGCAGAAACCAGCACAGCAATCATGTTAAGTGCATTAATGAGGCAAGTAGACCATCAAAACAAATGATTCACTAGAATGCCTCCCAAAGTCGTAACTAGACAATCAAAAATCAATGCAAGATGCTTAATCATTAACATGGGGTGAAAATATCTCGTATAGAAGCCGCAGGCAAATATCTGGATCGAGAATGGAAGGGAAAGAAAGCAGTTCCTCTCCTTTTCTTACCGCAAATTTGATCATTTACACGGGATGAAAAAATAAAATTAGGTGTACTTCCCGCATTCCTGCAATAAAATTTTCCTCTTGGGCAGGCTGAAGTTCCTGCATACAAATCAAAATCACAGCCAACATGACTGAGTGAGAAGGCATGGAATGCTAAGAGAATATAACCCATAATCAATAAACAAAAGGCTCATGCATAGTAAGGATGGAAAGAGAGGGATGGAAGAGTCACACATTCAATTTGTACAATCTGTATATTCATCCATGAAGTTGAGACAACAAGATATTGCTCTGAACAAAGTGCCAAACTTCTTCAATTCCCAGTGCAAATATGCAATATCAACACAAAGCAAAGATTTTAGACCCATCAACTAAAGGATCAAACTTTACCATTGTACAAGCATATGCAAATCAAATCATATTTCCAAAGCTTCACATTTCAATTATGAGTCAGTAAGTCAAACCCCCATGGCAAATCCACTCTTCTCAATCAAAATAGTGCAAATGGAAAATAAATTACTAACTTAATACCAGGCTCATCGGTCCCATCAAGACAATCACAGAAATTATCATTAAGACGGTCTCTGCTGAATGACTTTGAACCATCCTTGCACTTTATGACCTGTGAACCAAAGTACTTCTCATCTGCACAAGTCATCAAACTTAGCATAAAAACAAAAAAAATCAAAACTTTACATGAAATTGACAATAATAAGAAAACTGAAGATCTGGGTTTTGAATAGAAAAACAAAAAGGATATTTATATACAGAGATAGAGGTACCTAAAGGGTGGATGCCCAGAAGAGGTGAAAAAGAGTGAACAGAGGGTACAAGGAAATACAAGGAGATGATAAAAGGAATCAAGTTGTTGGCATTAGTACAAAGGGGAGTTGCCTCCATGATTCTTGGAAGATTTTGAAGTTCAATTGGGGTTGCATTACAACATCATGGGCTGTGGCTTCTCCTGTCTAACTCTAACTTTTGAGGGAGTGGAAGTGAGTTTTGAACTTGCGACTTCTTCAAGTCAAGCTTTTCGTCTTTTGCATTTGGAGTGTTGTTTTTTTTTTTTTTAATATATTTCATTTGTATTTAATTATTTATTTATGTAAGGATTTATTGAGATTTTTATAATGTTTTTCCATCCCTCGATTTGCTCCTATGTTTACGTCAAAAAAGAACAAAAGAAAATATTTTCTATTTATTTTCCATTACTTAATAAAATATTCTGTAGAATTCAGTTTATGCTTCCACAACATGCAACAAATTGTGAGAAATTGCTTACATTGCTACTCAAAATCAAATATACTGTGATTTAATTGTTTGATTTCATTAGGATTTAAAGATAAGAGAAAAAAAAAATTAAAGACAAATTCCTTCAAAAAAAAAACATTTGAACCTACTAAAACTAATGATAAAAAAAAATCTTCATTATGGGCAAGAAGAGAATATTAGTCTTGAAACTGTGGGTAGAGATAAGCTAATTTCGTTAATTAGTTGCTAATCAAAATCACTTGATATATGCTTATCAGTTATATAATATCTCATCAACTGCTCTTGGATGGATATATATATATATATATATATATATATATATATATATATATATATATATATATATATATATATATTGTAGAGTATATTAATATATCAATTAAGACATATGGTTTAATTAAGATCAAACAATAGATTCTGACTCCTGGGAATTTCTATATTCTCAAAGACTTAGCAAAAAAAAAAAAAGGTGCATAAATTAATCTGGTTTGATTTAAATCTCTCATTAATTAATGTTGTTTACATGAAAATATATAATCCATGTTTTTAACATTAAAATATTTATAAAAAA
>Ga0325405_1000830_pt1 | contig 30360 bp, 14 predicted proteins | sample PopdelMetagenome_21_FD_205663 | JGI IMG/M metagenome (GOLD analysis project Ga0325405, IMG submission 205663) | Populus deltoides microbial communities from Bellville, Georgia, United States - Xylem-Control-R2 | ecosystem: Host-associated > Plants > Phyllosphere > Stem > Wood/Secondary xylem... | reverse complement strand
TGCGAGAGTTTGTAAACCTGAATATTTCAAAAAGTGTAATAATAGACCTTGTTATGAATGTTTACTAAGATGCGTCTCAAGAGTCAATACTCATTACTCTGCCATCTTAATAACAGTTTTGCAAATAATTTATGAAAAAGAAAACACAGTTTTTTTTTAATATTAACTACTACCCTTTCCCCCCAACCAAAATGAGACATTGTCCTCAATGTCCTAAGGTAGAAAGATAGAGTATAGAAGACATCACCTGAAATAACGAATACTGACAAACCTGAAACACAATTAAACAAATATAAGAAATAACAAAACAAAATAATAAGATATTAATAAAACCAAAAGACACAAGGTTTTACAAACAAAGGCTCAAATCCAATCTAAGCTTTTTACGGCTTTTCTCAGTTGACCAATGTATGCGACTCATAGAGAGATCAATGATAGGAATGAAAAATTGTAGTTGGTCAATCAATTGTTCAGCAGTAGCAGCAGAGATTATGATTTGTCGTGCCGAAGATGTTAGAAATTCCTATTCCACAACTTGATCAAGAAAAGACAACAATTTATCGTAAAAACCATTAACATTTAACAAACCTATAGGTTTATGGTGAATGTGAAGTTGGGCCCAAGAGGAAATATGAAAGATCTCTTCCAATGTACCAGACCACCTGGTAAGGCAATGAAGGCATCAGCGTGTTTAAACATTGTATTCCATCGTTCAGACATTGTGGAGACCTGTAGTTCCTCTCCAATTATTTTTCCAAGGAAGTCATTTTTTGCTAAAGCTTTGGGGACAACCCTCAAAACTTGACTGTCTCCTAAAAATGCAGCTATTGACACACCCCCCATTAACCCAAGACTGCCTCCTCCATATACTAAATGAATCTTTCTCTCAGCTAATACCTGACCAAGATGATTTGCTGATTCTAAAAACTCTTTTTCTTTCCCAGGACTAGATCCACCGAAAACATAAATATTTCTTATTTGATGACTCAAGGAACCTGTCATTTCTACACACTTCGATATCTGTTGAATGTGTGGGTTGAGTAGAAATAAAGGGAAGGAAGAGAAGATTTTAGAGATGAGAAATTGAAAATGCAATCATACCACCTATATGTAGGCCAGCTGGAGCCTCTCTCTCTTTATTATTTTTTTATTATTATTCTTTTTTATTTTTTTATTTTTTTATTTTTTAAATATGTATGTACAAGCAGTTGTGATTGTGGCTCACATCTTCCCTTGGTTTTACGTCCAAGAATGGTTTAAACGCCCTCTATGGGTCGGGGATATGCTTCCCATCCAGTTTTCTTAAAAATTGACAAACAGGGTCTTTTTTAGTCAGATTCCCAAGACTATATCGAGCATGTTCTTTATGGAATTGTGGCCATATATATGGACAACTCATCATCCATTTCATTAGGAAAAAATCTAGTATTTCATAATAGAAGTAAGCATATTGACACAAAATTTCATTACTTACAAGATTGCATTACAAATAAGGAAGTTGAAGTCAAGTTTATAAAGACACAAGACCAAGTCACAGATATATTCACAAAGCCACTCAAATATAATGTTTTTATCAAAATGAGAGATGTGTTGGGAGTTATGAAGAAATCAAGTTTAAGGAAGGATGTTGAAAGTAAACCATATTTTAGATTCTGAAAAATTCAAAAACAGTCGACCGATTTAGTGGATAGAATACAATTCTTGTTCATATTAGGATTTTCTTATATTAGTTTAATTCATTGATTATCTATGATTTTATGCCTATAATAAGGCTTGTAATTCAGCATTATTAATAAGTACAAAAGAGAGAGAATAACTAAGAGACCTTAGAGAGAAACACTTGATAAAACTATACAATCCTCTCAATCTTCTTCTTATTCTTGAGTTCTTGACCTTGTATTTTTGTGTTGATCTTATATAACACCTGTCTTCCTTACAACAGTTAACACCAATGATCAATTTCAATTTTCTTAAGATTTTATATTTTTTGTGATACGCATACATGCCTTGTGTTGCAACCTAAATTTCAACCCTATTTTTGAAAACATTTTGAGAAAAACAAAAAAAAACCTAAAAAATATGTTATTGATGTATTTGCTTCATTTTCAGCGTCTCTTTCAAAGAATTTAAAATTAAAGAAAAAGAAAAAGAAAACGAAAAAATGCATTTTTATTTTTATTGATTTAATTGTGGAAGGGAGATGATCAAATTGAAAATTGAAAACCCTTTTACTAAGCAACCCATTTTTTAATTAAATGGTCTTCAATCAATTCTTTTAATCCAAGTGTCCATTTTTCTTTGCTTTATCTTCAAGTTATTAAATGAATTGTTGAGATTCATTTTTAAAATTCAATGGTGGATCTTAGTTTGCTTTGCCTTCAAGCAAAAAAAAATTATTTACCTATAAATATGTGGTTACACCACAAACAAAGGGGAAGGAGAAAATTTAGGGAAACCAAAAAAATATCAAAAAAGTATTCATGCATACTCTCCTCACACCCACACATCATAAAACAAACCTAGCCCCCAATAAACCTAAGCGGAGTAGGCACAACAAAAAAAAACTAAATTGCCATCCTCACCCATAGTCTCTCTCTTGTCCACCAAATGACACAAGAAAAAACCATCAAACATCCACCACACCCTCTTCAACTTGTAACAGTCATTCAATCTCAAACAGAACCATACCCATGACCTTCATTCCCTCTTCCACCCATGACATCTTTAAAAACCCCTAATGTCATGCACCCACGTGTGACAAAATGATAACTCCACTAGGGAAGGTATTGTTTCTGACATGTATTAGACTAAGTTTTGTGTATTTGATGTCATTTATTTGTTTTGATGTGTTTAAATTGTTGCATTTGACTTATTTTATTTTATTTACATTTTAGCATATTCTATCATGTCCATACATGTATGTTTTCATGCATCATTATTTTATTTGAGATATGTTGCTCTAGGTTGCACACTTGGAAACTTTAGGTTAGGTAGGGGAGTGACGACTTACCTTATAACTTTCAATCAGGGTTTAAGTTTGTGAAACCATCCAACTCTTTGTTAAGTGCTTAAAATGGTAGGGATTGGTAAACATGCCATCTTATTATCTATTGAGCCCTCATATTATCTTCACGAGGGTGATCACTAGGATAACAAAAGACCCTTTTTCAAAGACTAAGTAATAAACCTATCCTCTGTCTTACGTAAAAAGATTAGAACCTACCTTTAGGATGTATGCTCCCTACATATTTGTTTTACATCAAGGCACGCCCTTCTTGAAACATCTTGAATTAGGGATTTAAGGGTGACACAATAGCTGTCTCTTAGGAAATTTATGTTGTAGAGTTTGGGCAATAATCAAAATTCTTGTTTACCATACAAGTGTTACGACCAGGTGTCACTTCTTAAAGGGCAAGTTCACCATATAAAAACATGCTCATACATTTGACATGCATGTATCCTTACATGTATATATACTCGACCAGGTTGAAATATAGGTCCCCTACCTAAGGTCTACTACATTTAACTGGAGTAAAAGATGGAAAATGAAAAAAAGGCTTAGATAGAGGCTCATTATCAAAAGGAAATTGAGAACATCAAAGGTGAAGTAGCTAGACTCACAAATCAACTCGAACAAACATTGAGTTTCAAGAATGGAAAGGGAACATCTGCATAGTCTCTCGTGGAAGCATCATCAGCCTATATCCCTCACACATCTCAGAACTTAGGGGCAGACTCAGTAACCAGGCAGTATTTTTCCATTTCCCTCCATCTAGCCAACTCAAGCTCAAGTCACCGTAGATCCAACAACATAAGATCTTCTGATGATAGGTCTACCAGTCCCATAAACCATGATAAATGGGTTGCTTTAGAAGAAAGGTTGAGAGTAGTTGAAGGAAATAATCTAACTGACCTTGTATTAGCAGCTGAAGTTTGTTTAGTTCCAAACATTGTGGTGCCAAAGAAGTTGAGTGCTGGACTTTATCAAGTATACCGAACTAGAATGCCCGAACACCTATCTCTAGTATTACTACAACAATATGGCTAAAGTATTTATAATGATAAGATGCTGATCTATTTTTTCCAAGATAGTCTCATAGGATCCGCCTTGAGCTGGTACATGAGACTAGACAATACCAAGATCAAGACATTACAGACACCTTCTTGAAGCATTATAAATTTAACTTGGAAACTGCTCCTAAAATAACATAACCAACCTGATGGCCATGAAGAAGGGAAACTAAAAGTCTATGAGAGCATATGCACAAAGATGGTGAGATAAGACAACACATGTCTAACCTCCACTGATAGAGATATAAATGGTGATGTTGTTCGCCAACACCTTCCAATCCGTTTATTATGAGCATTTGATGGGAAGCTCAGCTTGAAATTTCTATGAAGCTGTGAGGATTGCCAAAGGAATTGAACAAGTTATAAAAAAAAAAATTAGACATCCTACCATGGATTCCAAAACAATTACAAGAGATGAATCAGAAGATTGCTTTTAGATGGGAAACCTTAGTTGTGTGGTCCAATCAGGTCTCGTTGTAGCATCAACTGCTCAAATATCTTTATTAAAGATTAGCATGCATTTGCCACTCAAGTTTGTCTACTAGCATCTATTAGACTCTGGACTTGTTTCCCCGACTCCATCAAATCCCATTTAACCAATATTCCCTAGGTGGTATGATCCAGACAAGAGATATGAAATATCATGGTGGGGTCTTGGACCATTCGATTAAAAATTGCAAAAATTTCAAGTATCAAGTTCGGAAGATGGTGAGCAAGAGACAAGTTGAGTTTGTGAAGGATGGTGTCATCGACAATATTATTACTAGATCATCACGAACATAACAAATATTGATAAGCAATGACAAGACATAAATGTTTACTGGAGAATTAGGGTGTTGTGTTGTCAATGATTTTATTATGGAATTTTTCTATTTAGCACTTTTGTTTTGGGATCACACCTCATCTTTTTAATGAAATATGTCTTTTTCTTACCTCTTTATTGTTATAAAATCAAGGTATGTTTAACATTTTATTTTGACAAAATATTTTTGATCACACTACAACATTCAAAATCAAGGCTAGTCAATCCTAAAAGATTAAAAGTGTTTTGATTTCAAAAATGACTCGATGTTTGTTAAAATGACATGATAAACAATGTGGGGTGACCAAACAAATTTTAAGCTCACATACAAAATTGAACCACACATCATAGAGCTAAGTTTTAGCAGTATGCATAATGACATATATTAGATTTGGTAATTATAGACTCACGAATCGTGATTCTTTATAAGTCCAAATCATTATATTAGATGATGTTAAAATTTATTAGTTTTAGTCGACCTTACTTGAAATGAGAAAAGGTCATCTTTGTTTATGCCCTTCACTATTCTTAAAATATATATCCCTTGCAAATCCTAATTTAAGCTTAATGGAATCTTTCTTTAAAAAAAACATTGATATGGATCACACCTTATATTGGTGGCAAGTGAGGATTTTTATTTTTTGGTTGGAAAGATGAAGACATTGTTAGAATCAATGGTAAAAGAGAATGCTAAGAATAGAAGCCCAATGATTGAGAAAGGACTAAAAGTAAAAAAGCCCTAGATGTAGGGGCATCCAAGAAAACTTTGAGGAAGGTTGTGGGAAAGCCAAAAGCAGACCACACTTAAAGGCAAGTCAAGGTTAAAAGTTGGAAAATGCCTATCAAGTTTAGGAGGGGCAAAAAGTTTTTTTAATTGAGAAAAGGCATAGAAAATGCCAAAAGTCGATGCCGAGGGCAAGTTAAAAAAAGAAAGAAAGAAAAAGATATTGAACTATATGCATGTCTTTTGGTATCTATGATAAAGCTTCTAGTGTCTTCATATTATTGGTTATCCATTAAAAAAAATGTCAGATTTGCATTATAGCCTCTATTAATAGAATATTGATCTTTTAGGTGAACACAGAATAAGTGGCATAGTTATATGTCTTTATTTTACAAAGATAGTGAAATAAAAAAAAAGAAATAACAAGGCTAATGATTGACAAAAATCCCTGACTTCTTCTTTGAATTGAAATTTGAGATAAAGAAGTAATAAGAGATCACTGATGGGCAATGAGTTTTGGTATTCTCTTTAAATTTGAGATTAATAATGAAAGGAGTGGCATGGTTATATGCCAATGTTTGATCTTGATTGATAAAATTGAAAGTTTTTTACTAATAAAAAAAAAATCTTGTTAAGAGTGAGTTTCTTGTCCAGTTTTAAGAAACAAGAATAATTGATGAAATATATGGCATGGTTTGTCATTTCTTCTATAGCAAGAAAAAATAAGTTAATGAATAGTTGATGGTGATCTCAAGTCTTTGAAATCCTTAAACACCTTTTGAGCCTATAAATTTCATTTTCTTTCATAACCATGAGTCAAAGCTTGCAACACGCTTTTAAAAACTCTTTTTTAATCAAGTAAGCAATATGAACCGATAAATGGCGCTCTCAAAACTTGAAGAGCTTTTCCATAAAGGTCACAGCTTCACGAACTAAGCTACTAGTTATTATGCATGCTGATAAAGTAAGTGCTGAAAATGAGATAAATTTTCAATGGAACCTTTAGTTTTTGCTCAAACCTTCTACTATTGAAATCCACAGAAGGTCACCTCGTCACGTACCATCAAATGACATACCCAAAATCAAAGATTAAATTGACACAAAAAACTATAGGAAAACTATTTTAATCTTATAATGGGTCAAATTTTATTTTCAAAATACAAGACAATCAAAAGATTGCATGTGTTGAGTGGTGTGTGTTAGGTCTTTGACCAAAGAAGCTTGATTTTCAAAAATTAATAACTTTCTTATTTCATTTCAATAATTAGACTTTAACAGACATGATCTTTAAAATGTGCGAGTTGATTCTAAAACAAGAGAAAAATCTCAAACAAAAAAAAATCATGGATCGAGTTTGCAAAATCCTTGATGAAAATGACATCGACGCTTCTTGATCATCCTTGAATAGTTAAGCAGTCAGGGGCAATACAGTGGACCCTGGAAAGGAAAAAAAATAATATTCAGATTAGCCAGCGGGAAAATTCAAGTGATAAATCATTGAAATCCATCAAAGCTTTGGCAATGGCAAATGCCTCTTGATAATAGAAAAAAGAATGAGTATAATCAGATCAACCAAGATCAATGTTTCACAAGGAAAGTTTATAATTTAATGAACTCCAACAATAGTTGAGAGTAATGATACACTAAGGGGCATCTTCATGTATGAAATCTTGGTTTACCTTCTAAAATATGGTTATGACACCTAAAAGATATGATCGCATGGGTGCATTTAGATAAATACATGCCACCAAGACTGACTATAGGACAATATGCTTTAAAGCCCATTGATTTAAGTTACATCTCACTATATGAATGTGGGTGATAAAAGGGATTGATGATGACAATACATTTCTTTTCATAATCTGGTTAGACAGGTTAAGAGGAATTCATTGAGAAGAACATTGAGCATACAATGATGAGCCTTTGTTACTTGTCTAAATGACAGTTCTATAAAAGTTGATGATAACATATGCTTGAAAAGTATGGATCAACTGAAGGTAACTTCGTGGCTGATTGACAATCTAAGATGAGGTCAGCACTAAAAAAACCTTCTGATGATTGTAGTCAGGATGCACACAGCTGATCATATAGCAATTATTGGGAGAATCCAAGAGTTAATGATTTGTTAAACTTCTTTATGATGAATCAAACAACACCACACTTGGAGGCATGATCAGACTTGATAAATAATGAGAGAAGTAATCATCACGGACAGCCTTGGATAGATACTGCACTTACATTTAAGTGGAGGACTAGCATACGGTAAACTCGAATGAGCCGGTGAATTAGAAAAACTAAAAAGGTTTTGGATAGCAAACAAAGACACCTTATGATGATGGAGCATCAAAGATTGGGGGGGCTATATTTCAAACTAGGTAATGATGAATGCATGTTATGTAACCCCAAAGCATTGCATAAATATTTTAGAATTTTTTTTTCAGAAAAAAAAATCCTCGATGAAATCAAGTAAGATTTTGATGAATTTGAGTTGGCAAAGAAAGACTCTTTGAGCTATGATAGCATGGAAATATCAGGTTAACCCTGTAATCAGGAAGCACTAAGTTCAAACCCCGCAATCAGAAAATATCAATTCAACCCTGCCATCAGGAAGGATAGGTCGACCCTTTAGTTAGAAAGCACCAAGTTTTCCAACTTCATGATTAGGAAATTTCAGGTCAACCCTACAATCAGGAAACACCAAAAAATTCAACCCTCCTATCAGGAAGAAAAGTGAGAAGAAGCTTACTATTAGGAATTTCTCAAGAAAAGAAGAAGAACAACCCTGTCATCACGAAGAATCTTCAGGAAGCAAATAATTTTCAAACCCCGTGATAGGGAACATACATTTTGATTCTGTTAAAGGGACCGCCATATGAGATCTCAGGTTGACCGAGTTAAAGACAAAGACCAAGGTTTTGGTTAAAAAGGGTCTCTAGATTGTGATTGCAGGTTAACTCAAGCGAACGCAATATTTTGATTCTGGTTAAAAGGGATTGCCAGATGGGATCTTAGATTGACCAAGCTAAACACAAAGACCAAGGTTCTGGTTAAAAAGGGTCTCTAAATTGAGATTTTAGATTAACCCTATTGAAGGTAATATTTTTGTTCTGGTTAAAAAGAATCGCTAGATGGGATCTCAGGTCCTAGTTCTGGTAAAAAGGAATGGCCAAATTAGGATTTGAGAATAACCGAGTTATAAATAGTTTGATCATAGTTCTTGTTAAAGAGGAGGTCGCCTGTGAAAATAGATCAATGTTTGGATGAGCAAGTCGCCCGTAAAAATAGACCGATCTTTGGATTTCAAAATGGGTAGGTCACCTGTGAAAATAAACGAGTTTTTGAATGGACAGATTGCTCGTGAAAATAAACTAGTTTTTAAATTTCAAAATGGATAGGTTGCCTGTAAAAATAGACCAATTTCAAGATAATATGGACGTTTACTGAAGTTCTTTTTGGAATTTAAAAAGGGCAAGTCACCCATGAAAACAGACCAATTTTTTAATTTCAAATGGGCAGGTCGCTTGTAAAAATAGACCAATTTCAGGGAAGCATGGACGCTTGCTAAAGTTCTTTTTGGAATTTGAAAAATGGCAGGTTGCTTATAAAAATAGACCAGTGTTTGAATTTGAATGGGTAAGTTGCCTATGAAAATAGACCAGTGTTTGAATTTCAAAATGAGTAGGTCGCCCGTGAAAATAGACCGATTTATTGAATTTCAAAATGGTGGCAGGTCACCACTGATAATAAGACTTTTTCTTCTTTGGATGGGTGGATCACCCAACAAGTCAGGCATACATTTTTTTTCTTTACAAGTTCATTATGCAAAACCTTGATGAGATTTTGCTTCGTAAGCGTTATAGAGAGGTGCATCTGTTGCAACCCAAATTTCGACTTCATTTTTGAAATTTTTTTTTAGAAAAACCAAAAATAGTAGAAAACAACAAAAAACCCAAAAAATATATTCGTGATGTATTTATGTTATTTTCGGCGTCTTTTCCAAATAATTAAAAAAAATACATTTTTATTTTTAGTGATTTAATTGTAATTATGGAAGGGAGATGAGCAATTTGAAAATTAAAAATCTTTTCACCAAGCAATGTAATTTTTTTAATCAAATCGTCTACAATCGATTCTCTTAATCCAATAATATATTTTTCTTTGCTTTGTCTCCAAGTAATAAAATAAATGGTTGAAGATTCATTCTTGAAATTTAATAGTTGATCTTGGTTTGTTTTGCCTTCAAGCAAAAAAAAATTTATTTATCTATAAATATGTGATTATACCATATCACATAAAGAATGGAGAAATTTTAGAAAAATTAAAAAAATATTTACACTTACTTTGTATTTTCTTTACACTCGCACAACACAAAAAACCCTTATCTATAAATATATGATTATACCATATTACATAAAGAATGGAGAAATTTTAAAAAAATTAAAAAAATATTTACACTTACTTTATATTTTCTTTACACTCGCACAACACAAAAAACCCTAACACTCAACAAATGTAAGTGGAGCCACCGCCCAAATAAAACCCAAAAAAAAAAACTGAATTGCCACCCTCACCGATGGTCTCTCTCCTGTCCACAAACCGACACTAGAAAAAACCAGCAAATACCCACCACACCCTCTTCAACCCGTAACAGTTCTTCGAGGATCATGTTACTAGCAAACCACTTTTATCTCTTTTAAATTGAGCCTTTGTCTTTTAATCTGAAGGGATATTTTCGTAATAGATAGCTGTTTGTTTTACCTTTGGAGAGGCACTTGTATTATCTACATGTCTAATTCTTATCATCAAAGCAAAATCACTAAGATAATCATCGTGCAGGTTCAGCAAGGAGAAGCACAAGAATCAAACTCTATCATATACGCATATCCAAGGAAAAGCATGCCCAACATGTCATGCACTGCATTATAGAGCTGGGACATCACTCACATTAAGCGATCATGATTCATGAAGTAGAATATTCTGGTTAAGTGTACAAAGGCTTTAGTTATAGAAGTGAAATCATGAACAGAAGTTATGAAGAAAGATGCTACAAGGATGTCTTGCCATCTTCAAATAGAATCAATTTCCCCTTAAACCCAACAGAAATGAAAACCTAATCACAGCTTTAGTTAAGAGAGAATTTTGGTTTTTTTAGTTTGTTTGGTTTCCAAACCTAGTTGAATAAATTGAAAACAGAAATTATAAAACTAAACTAACCCCATGACAGCGGTTCGGTTGTCTATCGGTTTGGTTCCCCCTACGGCCCTCATGCACACCCCCGCCGTGGCCCATGGGCATGTTCCCTCGCGTGGTTTGATTTTTGACTTGTTCTTTGTTTTGTTTTCTGACTTTTCTAAAAGTCTACTTTATGGTTGGCTACATGGCTGGCTGGCTTCACGAAGAAAGGGGTACTCTCAACCTTTATCTAATTAATTTATATCCCACCAAATTATTAGCAAGTATAGAAGTGTTGCTAGTCTTCTCTTAAAAAGCACACCATGGAAGAAAGGGATTATGCAGCCTTCCTTGCTGAATTAATTGTTATGTGCTCAAGTCCAATTCCTAAAGATTAATGAGAGTGATTGCTGCATCCATTGTTCATATGAACAATGCTTGCTATGAAGGCTTCTCTTGCATTCACATTCACAATCTCAGAGCATTACCTACCTGGTCCATTAAGCTGCTTCCTTCCCACTGATTACACGAGTGACTTGTTCGTCTCCTTATTCCGTGATAAAAAGGTATTTAATTAAATGGATATAAAATAAATCTATGTATTTTCACATGTACAAAGACATGGACTTCCAACTATTTCAGCATCTTCTTCCCCGGCAAAGACGGAAAGTAACCCATCACTGTCTTAGTGGCCTCCTCATCTACATGTAACCGATGTAACCGATATGTCTTAAGATACGTCGGCTGCTGTTGTGTACGGTTGTGAAAGGTGAAAAGGAATATGGGCTGTTTGGTTTACCCATCAGCAATCATATCATTTTTGCTCCAATACTTGCCTCCTCTGGGCATACTTTATTATTATTATTTGGTGAGACACTGTTTCCTTCCGCCTATTAAATGATATCTGCAGAAGAAGACAGCGAGGCCATTCTCGGCTGCTTTCCAGCGAATGCCAGCAATTGCAGATCTCTCAATCCATTTGGGCTTGGGTTTAAGTAACAAATTCGAAAAACAATTCACGATTAATTTTATCACGTGTATACACACAATGATGTAACAATCCGGACCCAGATGGCTTGTCGGTTAGGCAAATTGACTTTTATTTATACATTAATAAATCAACTCAAGCCATGTTTCTTTTTTTAAGGAAAAAAATCCAAAACCATATTGTTCAACTTAAACTATACTTTAAATCAACGAATTCCAAAGATCTGATTTTATAACATTGCTAAAAGATAACTTTACTTTGCCTAAGAATTATTTTAACTTGCACAAGTTTTACAGTACTTAGAGAAATGGATCGGTCGAAGCAGCTCTGCTCCTATCATTCTCTCCATATTAGAAAAAATCTATTCATATAGTAAAATTCAAAACAAATATAAATATCCATCATCAACTACTTGTGTCACCATCAAAGGTAACAAAAAACAATCCACGACCTACGAGCAAATTAAAAAAATAAAAAATAAAAAAGACTGGTTTTTCTTCAACTCATCTCTATCCAATATCCATAGCTAGTTGTCTATCGAGGTGCCAAAGAAACAGTAATCTGGTCAGAAAATCTCAAATCTTCAGCCCACTTCCTCGACTCCAGATACCACCTCGAAATCTTCCCTGCCACGCGTCCCATATCTGGCCGCTTATCTGGATCCACTTCCACACAATCTAACCCTACACGTGTCATCTTCTCTGCTACTTCCACGGGGAACGAGTCCTTTAGCCTCCCGTCAATCCACCTCCTCAACCCCCCCCGGTCACCAATCGCCGCTCTGGCGGTCTCAATTACCGACTCCCTCATATAATCACCTCTGCTTTTGTCATACTTGTACTTATATGGCTCTTTACCGGACAACAACTCCAATAACACCACCCCAAATGCGTAAACGTCCGATTTCTGTGTTGCTATTCCCGTAGCTTGATATTCCGGCGACATGTATCCTCTCACGCCTTCGAATTGCATGATCCCGCTGTTAGACCTCGCCAACTCCTTCGACCCTTTTAGCGAACGAGGAGGAGGAGAAGACTTGACGACATCATCATCATCATCCAGTTCAGTGATTTCACCGATCTTGCTTTTTTTCTTCATCATCATCTCATTCTCATCGGCTTCTCCACACAACTGGGCACACCCAAAATGGCAGATTTTAGCATTAAAAGACGGCTCTGTGATAATGATACTGCTGCTTTTAATGTGGTTGTGTACCAAGCTTATGTTTAAGCCAGTTTTGTTGTGGATGTAATCAAGACCGTACGCAAGATCAGCGGCCACCTGCATTCTTGAAACCCATGTCGAAAGAACTGTGAAGTTGGGGTTTTTAGAATTTCTCAAGCAATTAGAAAGATTTGCGCCGGGAATGAATTCATAAACGAGGTACATATAATCTCCAGATATGGAAGCTCCTAAGAGCTTTACCACGCTTGAGTGATTACTTCTACAAATTACTGAAAGCTGTTCTTTCAGTTGAGACATTTCAATTTTGCGGCGGAACTTGCGTTGGAAGATGATGGTGTTGTTGTTCCGCAAGTCGCAACGCCAGCAAGCGGTGGAGGAGGAGGAGTGGCGTTTGGACAGGAAGTTGTTGGTGGCTGTACGAATTTCGGAAATGTCGTAGACGTTGGGGTTTTGAGAGAGGGAATCACGGAGGTTGGAAAGAGAGGTTCGGTTTGAAAGAGTAGATGTTGTTGTTGTGTAATTAATGGTGTTAGACGTCGAAGGATCTGAGGAGGTAGAAGCGGTGGTGATGGTGATGGGTCTAGGAGACTGAGTTGGGCGAGTTCTAGATTGAGTTGGACGAGTTTGGGTTGAGACGGGAGTTGGTTCGGACGCGCTGACAGCCATTTTGGTTTTGCACATAAATAATTTGTGATGTTGGATACAAAATTACAAATAAAGAAAGACAGACACAGGAAAGGTTTTTAGGATTTGGGAGGAAAGCGTGTGGGTGGAGATTATCAGTCAAGGTAAAGTTCGAAAAGACGTACGGAGACGATAGTGTCTCTCTTTCTTTTAAAATGGGAATTGTTTGCCCCAAAGTAAATTTTTTAGAAAATAATTTACATAAAAATAAATTATTAAAAAATATTTTTTAATATTTAGTTATCTCGTAGAAAATAAATTAAAAAATAATTTTTTAATATTTTTAAGTTAATTAAAAAACTAAGAATGAAATTTAACATAAAAAAATTGAATGACAATGAAATTTTAAAAAATTCTAATTTTATAAATTATTACAAATAAAATAAATAGTAATAAAAAAAAATAAAGAGAAGATCTGATAGAGAAACAAAATTAAATGAGAATGAAATTGAAAAATAATTAATTTCATAAATTATTTTAAATAAATAAATAAATAGAAAAATAAATAACAATCAAAATAATAAAAATTAAAGTTGATATTAAAATCAAATTAAATCAAAATTTAAGAGAATAAATCAAAAAAATAATTTAAAACAAAATATATAGCAATAAAACAATTGAGAACCAAATTTAATATAACAAATAACAAGATATTTTTGAATTTTTCACAACTTTAAAAAGTGTTTTCCGTTCAAAATAAAAGAAAAACACTTCACAGGAAATCAAATTAAATTTTGTTTGAATAAAAAATATTTTTCATTAACCAACTTTCATAATAATAAACAAATATTAAAAATTTTAAAAAATAATTTCTAGAAAATTATTTTTTAAAATAATACAGGAAGTAACAATATCAATGATAATCAAAAAAAAAAAAAATATATATATATATATATATATATATAGTTTGTGTGTGATTTTCAAGTGGTTCAAGTGCTCTTTAGACAATAGGATAAGGATGAAGTGTGAGATCATTTTATTTATTTGTTTTTGTGTTTTAAATGGGTAGATTCGAGTCTATATAAGTGGTCTTAGTAGTAAGTCCGGTGAGGGCGTAAATTTATTGATTTAACTCTTATTTTATAGGTGAAACAAGTTTAAGAATCCCAAGTAAACATTAAGTCTTCATATTTTAAAGAATTTTCATTCTCTAACTCAAATATCACCGATAATAGAGTGATTAACTAAGAAATAATAAAAACATAAAATTTTAGCAAAGAAAATGTTAACTAGAAAAATCCTAAAAATTATGTAAAAAAGATATATGATTTATTACAAAGCTTTTTCATTCTCTAACTTAAATACCACTGGTAATAGAGTGATCAACTAAGGAAAAATAAATATACAGAACTTTAGTTTTTTTTATTGATGGATGCTCAACCAATAAAACAACTAGAGTTTGAGGTACTCCCAATCCTTTTCTTTAACTACTGTTCATTTATTTTATGATCTACATGTAATTTTTGTTTATCTTATACCTTAAGAATATTAGCTTTGATATTCTATAATAGTGTAGTTTCGTCTTTGATATGTCCTTGACTGCCTGGTTTTTTGTCAAACATAAGATGTATTAAATTGAATAGGTTATATCCATATAATACTTTAAATGGAGTAGATCTAATATATGAGTGGTAGTTGGTGTTGTACCACCATTCTGTCATGGTTAGCCATTTGGGCTATAACCTAGGGTTATTACCTGCAAAACAACATAAATAACTCCCCTAGAACTTTGTTAGTGATCTATGGTTGCTCATCAATCTAAAGGTAATATGTTGATGACATATGAAGTTGCACTTCCAATACTAGAAAAACCTCCTACCAAAATTTACCAGTGAAAGTCGAGTTTTTATTAGTCACTATGTCCTTTGATAGCATACGTAGCTTCATCATATGTTGAGAAAAGATATGTGTCACCTTAGATAATGTGTAAGGATGAGTCAATTCTATAAAATAATCATATTTAGAAAGTTGATTCACCACCACCACAATCATTATATATGTATTGGATGGAGTTATGGCATTTCTATAATAGAGAGGTTGTAAGAGTCCTAAGGGTCTAGTGTTTTCTCCTTAACTTTTTAGCATAATTCACATTGTCTAATGTAATTCTTGACTTCATACTTCATGTCCACCCAAAAGAAGTCCCCTTTAACTTTTCTCAAACCATGAGTGACTTGTTATGAGATTATCATGAAGGTAATTCATGATAGCTGGTTTACAGGGACATATTTTATTGATGAAAATTCTCCCTTTATAGAATAACACTCCTTTTTTTATCTAGTTTTTTTTAACATCCTCAGTGTATCATTTCTCATTTTTTTATAAAAAAAATTATACCACCTCATCCCCAATATTGCTCTCCTTAAGACTTCCTACCTATCCTACCAATGAAAGTGTGATGGCCCATCGCTCCCCTATTTCTAGATCCCTAGGTTTTTCTGGATTAAATATCAATTATTAATTTCTCTTTTAGAACCTTATACTCTATAGTAAGACTAGGATTAGAAACTTATCTTTTATTATTTCCTATTTTAGTGTTCAATAATCAATGCATATCCTTCATTATCTATATGATTGTCTTATGAATAGGCCAATTGATGAAAAAGGGCTTTGGTTGGGTTAGATTGTCCCTAATTTCCATAATTCCCTCGCAATCTTCTCAATTTATATCTTCTAGTAGTAAAAGCAGTGATATGTTTTAACACTAATTGGTCGTGTCCTTTCCTTCAGTGTAAAAAGTGGTTATGACTTTTTTATGGTGGTGATACGATCCAAATAAGGTCAAATTCGAACTTTGGTGTAAAACTTCATATTATATAGTTTTACATTATCTAATATAACTTTCAACTCGACCGTTGGATTAGCTGATATTTTTACAGAAGTTTCTAGACATGTTATTCTACATTGTACTAAAATCTCAAGTCAATCAGAATAGCTACTGGCTTACATATTATACAAGGATTCTTTGTCAAATAAGGAGACATTTATATAACAACTAGTATCCATAGTTTACAAGGATTCTATATCCATTATTAAATGAATGTGATTGTTGACCATCTGGCAGATCATGTTATGGAAGATTACGAGCCATTGAATTTTGATCTTCCTGATGAGAATGTACTAATAATTAAGGATAACAGTGAGATGAATGACTGGTGGACCTTGTACTTTGATGGAGTGGTAAATTTATCAAGAAATAGGGCTAAATTAGTTATAATTTCCCAAGAAAAGAAGTAATACCTTGTTTTAGTAAGGTTGCAGTTTGAATGCATCAATAACACAACTGAGTATGAAGCCTACATCATCGGTCTAGAAGTTGCTTTAGACCTTAAAGTTAGGAAGTTTGAGGTCTATAGGGATTCTTTGTTAATCATCTGCTAAGTAAAAGGGGAGTGGAAAACCAAGGATGAGAAATTGAAACCATATCAGAATTATCTCTTGAGATTAGCTAACGAAATCGAAGAAATAAAATTCAACCTTATGAGCAGAGATAAGAATGAGTTTGTTGATGCCTTGGCAACCCTAAATTTGATGACACAAATCGTTATTAAAGACAAGATCTAACCAATAAACATTGAAGTTAGAAATCTCCAAACTTATTCTTGCACAATTGAAAAATCACTAGACGGAAACCATAGTACAGTGATATCAAGAGATTTATCTAGTACTGGAAATTTCCTAAGGGCTTATAAGACGGATGAAAAGACTTTGAGGATAATTGCCATAAATTTTCACTTGGATGGCAAAATCCTATATAAAAGGTCGTTTAACGGGACTCTAAGTGTTTGAATGAGAAGAAGGTTGAGCATGCATTAAAAGAAATCCACGAGGGAATTTGTGCCACTCATACCAATAAACATACAATGGCAAGGGAAATGCAAAGATATAGATACTTTTGGTTAACCATAGAAAGGGATTATGTAGACTATGTTAAAAAATACCACAAGTTTCAGATATATGGTGATAAGATAAATACACTTCTAGCACCGATATTCAATATAACATGGCCTTGGTTTTTTTATGTGGGGGTTGGATGACATAGGACCAAACAACTCGAAGGCTAGCAACAAGAATAGGTTCATTTTGGTGGTCATCGACTACTTCACTAAATGGATAGAGGCCAACTTTTATGCACATGTGACACATAAAGTAGTCAAGAGATTCATTAAAAAAGATTTGAATTGTTTTTATGGCTTACTAATAAGATTGATAACCGATAATGCTTATAATTTCAATGGGAAGTTGATTGTTGAGCTCTACACTAACTCTTCTCCTTACAGACCGAAAATGAATGGAGTTGTCAAGGCAACTAACATGAATCTCCAAAAGATCATCTAGAACATGGTGCTCACCTATAATGATTGGAATGAGATGCTTTCACGCATACTATAGTTAGAGCTTTTAAAAATGCAACCCCTTATTATTTGGTATTTGAGAAGGAAGTCGTTATCTTTAAAAGCATAGATTTCATCATTAAGGGTCTTAAAGGATACAAAACTGGATGAATCAAAATGGGCAAAATAGAGATTTGAGTAGTTAAATTTGATTAATGAAAAAAGACTTGCAGTCATTTGTCACCACTAGTTATACCAAATAAGAATGGCTAAGGCATACAACAAGAAGGTTAGGCCATGAGTGTTTAAAAAATGAGACCTGGTATTGAAAAAGATCTCATTAATATCGAGAGAAAATCATAGTAAATGGGCACCAAACTACGAAGGACTATATATGACGAAGAAGGCTTTTTTCTGAAGGAGCTTTAATTTTAACCAATATGGATGAGAACTCTGATATTGTAAAGAGATATTATGCTTGATTTACTTTTTTCTATCAATCAATAAAAATTGAAGTTAGCCAAGAATTCTATGGTGTTTCTTCATTTTCTTAAAAAAAATTGCATGATCTTATGTTTTCACAAAGGTTTTTAGGAAAATCAAAGTTTTAATACAAAAACAGAAGTTAAATTGGCATTTGTTGTAATAAACAAGTTCTGAAAATTCAAGTGATCTCTTAGAAAGGTGATCAGACACTTAAGAACCTGAAAAACAAACAAAACACCATAAGATAACTTTGAAGCTGAGTTTTAGCTGAATGAATAATGATAATAAGAAACCATTTTGCATGTTCAAATGAAAGAAAACAAAGCTTATTGGTCCTAAACGCACACATTTGAAATGAAAAAAGACCATCTTTGATAATTCTTTCACAACACTAAAAAATATCTTGTATCTATTGAGCCTAGTAAGTTTTTCTTAAGAATTAACTCTGACTATGATCACACCCTATACCAGGGGAAACTATGAGAATTAGAAAAGTAATCCAAATATATTAAATGATCCTCAATGACTAAAGGTGTCAAAACAAAGCTGGTGACATGAAGAAATTCAAAGAATTTAAAAGTTTTAAGCATACCATACAAAATAATGAATATGATTATGGTGCTCAAAACCAAATGAAAAAAACAAAGATAAAAAGCCCAAGCCTGGCACTTGGGGGGCATGATAGACCATTTTACAAGTCAATCCTAAGGTCTAGGAATCCATGGACCAAAAGAAGGTATGGAAACGAGCATTAATGATTCTTAGTCTTGAAATCCCTTAAATATCTTTTGAGCCTACAAATATTCTTTTTTTTTTCATAACCAAAAGTCAAAGCCTACATTATGTACCCAATCAAGCCCTTTCTAACCAAAGGCAGACAATCTGGATTGGTAAACAATGCTTTCCTATATGAAATGAGCTTTTCAAGAAACTTCAGTTATGCTTTATTATTCATATAAGTAAAATGAATGCTTTCCTCTAAAACCTTTAAGTCAGAACTTGAACCCTTATGACCAACAAAACATGAAAGAAAAGGTCACTTTATATTTTCACCAAATAAAAAACAAAAAATTTCAACTCTCACGAAAACTTGTCCATATCAATTGCTTGAATACTTTTTGGAATAAGTTTGTTTTAAACCAACGTCAAAATGGTTTTTGCATTTGGAAATGGCTTTGAAATTCCAAAAAATTTCCCATAAAAGCAACCTCTTATAAATAACCAAACCCTCTACCGCATGGCATCATCTCTAAAGAAAAATTCAAATAAACAAAACTAGATAAAATACTTGGGGCATGATCAGGCTAGGGGCAGTCCAAGAAATATAATAAGGCTAGCTCCATGATTCTCTTCTGGGAAAACAAAGAATGTAACGCAAAATTGACAATCTTTAAGATAAATGTTTTTTTATCTAAGGCCATCCATTCCTAGAGGTTAAGATTATAAATAGTGACATTCATATCTTCAACTTTCCTGCAGAAACCAACTCTAAATTCTATCCTCTTCAAGTTCTAACTTTTATATCTATGGGTTGCCGAAATAATCCATGTTTTCATCAAAATTTGGGTTGCCATAACAACTCTTTTTTCTTTCCATTTTGGTTGCCAAAAAAAAAACCTTCTTCCACACCTCATTCCATTTTAGAATCACCATCAATTAAAATAACCTTTTTAACCTAAGTTTTGTCAATTTTAACCAAAATTCATTCCATCTTTCTAGATTCCCTACTTAGTCATGTTAATTCTTAACACTAACATGATAAAGAGAGGGTCAAACTTAGAAAAAAGATATTGGTGTAGTCCAAACTATAACACTATTCGGAAATTGGGTCATATCTGGAGCTGTAGATCTTGGATTTAGGTCCATTTTATATGGATGGAAAGCTAAGACATAAGCCTACAACTTTCATGTGGAGCCCAAGATTTAAAAAGGCCGTTTTCAAGTCCAAATTATAGCAACAACGGAGAAGTCCGAATCTGTCCTGCAGCCCATACACTGTTCAGTGTTCAGCCCATATCTCGAGTTCTAGAAGTCTAAATGACCTCATCTTTTTTTTCCTGAAAAGCTGAGACAATTTTCTAGAACCTTCATGGGAGAATCTATTCAGATTCTGATCTTATCAATGACAGTTTTGGCAGACAAGAAGATAAGAATTGTCACCAAGTCAAGATGTGGTCACCCACTCATCAATTAGTCAACAAATCAATAGTTCCAAATTTTGGCCTATAAAAGGAGGCATTTGTCATGCATTTAAGCATCTTTGTGTTCAGATCAAGATCATGCTCTTGCTCTCTCTCTTTTGTAATACTTAAGTTTTGTTTATATTAATCTCTTGTTTATGCCTTTCATTTCCTTTTCTTTACTTAGTTAACTTCATTCTCATTTATGTTCTTATCTTGTTTATTTATGTTTTTTTCTTTCATTATGTTTAGCTAAGTTAATTATGTCAAGGTGAAAAGGGTACACTAATAGTGTAAGAATAAGTATAATATAAACTTAACATGGACCTTAATGTTGGATACTAACATGCTTTATTTTTGTTATCTTGTTCACTTTTTAATACTTTGCTTGTTAAATAGTTAATCTAGATTTATGTTGTATAACACTTAGTACAACAAATACTTGGCACTTTCATAGCCCATACTGTATGGTATAACCGACACCTAAGCTATGAAAGGAACTTGATTTGTTGTTAACATAAGTTATAATCATGAATGCCTGGCGACATTTACAAGTATTAGCATTATTCGAATAAGATAACTAATGTAATCATGTTAACAATTTATAATCTGATTGGAACCTCCTTTGTGTGTGGTTTCCAATTGAAAAATAAGAGTTTATACTATACTTGTTTGAAATACCATTACTGGATCCTCTAACCTTGACATCTGTTGTTATCATTGTTTAATCCTTACATTAATCTTCCATCTCAAAGTTCTCATCAACTTCTTCTTCTTCTTCATCTTTATTATTATCATTATTAATAGTATTATTGGTATTATTATTATTATTACTACTATTACTATTACTATTACTACTACTACTAGTATTGTTGTTGTTGTTGTTGTTGTTGTTGTTACTATTGTTGTTGTATTATTGTTGTTTATAATTTATACAATTAACCTCCCTATGGTTCGACCGTGGTCTTGCTGGGTTATTTATTACTTCGACACTCCTGCACTTGGGAGAAGACATCAATCTTTTGGTCGTGTCAAGTTTTTGGCGCCGTTGCCGGGGAGGTAAATTCTTGTATAAATTATAGTATTTATTTTATTTTCTCTTTTCACTTTTTTTGTATTTAACTTTGTTTCTTTTGTGTTGTTTCTTTTTCTTTTGTTTTCTTCTTCCTTTTATTCCCTTCTTACACGTGCATGAGAGTTTGGTCGCGTACATTAAGTGGTAGACTTTGTAGGGTATCCTCATCATTTTCAGAAAATATGGCCGAAGAAGATAATCAGTCACTTCATAATGAGAATAATGAGAATAACCGAGTTAGAACACTTAGAGACCACATGAATCCCACAAGAATAAATGCACCCTCATGCATAGTTTTCCCTCCTGATGCATCTCATTTTAATTTTAAGCCAGACATTATTCAATTTTTACCATCTTTTCTTGGCTTAGATTTAGAAAATCCATACTTGCATTTAAGGGAATTTGAGGAGGTTTGTAACACCTATAATGACTCAAATTGTAGCATGAACACCATTAGATTAAAGCTTTTTCCTTTTTCATTAAAAGATAAAGCTAAAATATGGCTATAAAATTTGAGATCTGGATCTATTCGTGCTTGGGATGAAATGCAACAACAATTTTTAAAGAAGTTTTTTTCCGTCTCACAGAACAAACTCTTTCAAAAGAGAAATCATCACTTTCACTCAAAAACCAGGAGAAACATTTTACTACTATTGGGATAGGTATCGAGACTTGCTTAATACTTGCCCTTATCATGGTTTTGAAACATGGAGATTGGTTTCACATTTTTATGAAGGGTTAACACCTAGAGATAGGCAAATGGTTAAATTGATGTGCAATGGAACTTTTGAGGATAAAGACCCTAATGAAGCAATGGAGTACCTAGACTTGCTAGCTGAAAATGCATAAAATTGGGACACTACAGACACTTATGAGGCACTAAGTAAAACCCAACCTCATACATCTAGTGGAGGTATGTACAACCTTAGGGAAGATTATGACCTCCAAGCCAAGTTTGCATCTTTAGCTAGAAAAGTCGAAGCATTAGAATTGAAAAAGAGTGGTCGATTAAAATCTGTTTAAGACATTGTGTGTCAAATCTATGAAAACAATGAACATTCAACCAATGACTGTCTAACTTTGTCTTCTTTTAAGGAATGTCTCCATGAAGAAGCCCATGCTTTAAATAGTTTCCAAAGGCCCAATCATAACCCATACTTGCAAACATACAACCCTGGTTGGATAAATCACCTAAATTTCAATTGAAAGAGTGATAACAATAATGCACAAACTTCATAGCCACCATTTCAAGCACACCATAATTTTTAAAATTCTCATGGATATACACCTCATTATGCTCCCCCTCCTAGAAGAAATCTTGAGGAAACATTACATGCATTTATGGAAAAGCAAGAGGCAATCAACACTCAATTTGCTTAAAGCATGACAGATTTTAAAGATACTCTTGAAAATTCACATCTGCTCTCAGTTTTCAAGAGAAAGGTAAGTTTCCATCTCAACCACAACAAAATCCCAAGGGGCAATACAATACAAATGCAAGTAGTTCTGGAAGCCAACACTTGGATCAAGTCAAATCAATCATCACTCTTCGTAGTGGTAAGGTTATTGAAAAGCTCATTCTTGAACCTTGTGAGAAAGATGATGAGTCAATCTCTGAGGGTAAGGAAGGGGTTGAATCTGAACATTGTGAAGAAAAGACCGATTCCCCGCCAGCACTTCCATTTCCTCATGTCATGACCAAACAAAGAAAAGTCAATCACAATTATAAAATCCTTGAAACTTTCAAACAGGTAAGGATCAATATACCTTTGTTGGATGCTATTAAACAGGTTCCTTCTTATGCTAAATTTGTGAAAGATCTGTGCACTGTGAAGAGAAAACTGAATGTGAAAAAGAAAGTCTTTTTAGCCGAACAAGTAAGTGTCATTCTTCCGAACAATAATGCATTGAAATATAAAGACATTGGTTGTCCTATAATTTCTTGCTTTATTGGAGAACATAAAATTGAAAGAGCCTTGATCTTGAAGCTAGTGTGAATTTACTTCCATATTCAGTTTTTTAAAGTCTTAATCTAGGTGAGTTAAAACCAACTTCTGTAACTCTTTTACTTGCTGATAGATCTATAAAAGTGCCTAGAGGAATAGTTGAAGATGTGTTAGTAAAAGTTGATAAATTCATTTATCCTGTGGATTTTATTGTCTTGAACACACAACCTGTTGAAGCATGTAATTCATTTCTTGTTATTTTAGGACATCCGTTTCTTGCAACTTCTAATGCATTGATTAATTGTAGGAATGGACTGATGAAGCTATCTTTTGGAAACATGACATTGGAGATGAATATTTTCAACATTTGCAAGCAACCTGAAGATGATAATGATTTACAAGAAGTGGACTTTACTGAAAAATTAGTTCATGATCAATTTCAAACCACTTCTAGTCAAATTAAGATTGATGAATCGGATGATTTTCAAATGGTTTATTTTTAGGAAGAACCAAAGGCAAATAGTTGGAGACCAAAAATTGAGGAATTGCCACCACGATCAATTGAGTCCATTCCTTCAAGTGTTCAACCACCAAAACCTAATTTGAAGCCATTACCATTCAATCTTAAATACTCATTTTTGGGAGAAAATGAAACTTTTCCAGTAATAATCTCTTCAAAACTGGATGCACATCAAGAATATAAGTTATTATAAACTCTAAAAATGCACAAAAATGCATTAGGATGGATCATGGCTGACATAAAAGGAATTAGTCCTTTGATTTGCACACATATGATTTATTTAGAGGAAAATGCTAAACCCTCTAGAGAAATGTAACGATAGCTTAATCCTAATATGAAAGAAGTAGTGAAAAATAAAGTCATTAAGCTTCTAGATAATGGAATCATTTATCCTATTTCTAACAGCAAATGGGTAAGTCCTACCCAAATTGTACCCAAGAAGTCTGGAGTCACTGTGATAACAAATGAGAAAAATGAGTTAATTCCAACTAGGACTATTATTGGTTGGTACATGTGCATTGACTATAGGAAACTTAATTCAATGACTAGAAAAGATCATTTTCCTTTACCTTTCATAGATCAAATCCTAGAAAGATTTGCAGGTCATGAATTTTATTATTTCCTAGATGGCTATTCAGGTTATAACCAAATTGAAATTGCATTGGAAGATCAAAAGAAAACTACTTTCACATGTCCATTTGGTACTTCTGCATATCAAAGGATACCTTTTGGATTATGTAATGCACCAGCCACGTTTCAAAGATGCATGCTCAGTATATTTAGTGATATGGTTGAACGTTTTCTTGAAATATTTATGGATGATTTTTCTGTTTTTGGTTATTTATTTGATGATTATTTGATTAACTTAAAAAAGGTTTTGAGCAAGTGTGAAGAGAAGAATCTTGTACTAAATTGGGAAAAGTGTCATTTTATGATAACAAACGACATTGTACTTGGCCACATTGTTTCATCAAAAGGAATTGAGGTTGACAAATCTAAAATCGAGTTAATTGTTAACTTGCCAACACCAAAATCTTTTAAAGATGTTAGATCATTCTTAGGACATGCTGGTTTTTATAGAAGGTTCATCAAGGATTTTAGTATAATATCTAAGCCTTTGAGTAACCTTCTAACAAAGGATAATATTTTTGAATGGACTGAACATTGTAAAAAAGCCTTTGTTAAACTTAAAAATTTGCTTACTTCTGCTCATGTCATTCAACCTCCTGATTGGTCATAACCTTTTGAAATAATGTGTGACGCTAGTGATTATGTCATAGGTGCTGTCTTGGGACAAAGAAAAGATAAGAAACCTTATGTGATTTACTATGCAAGTAAAATTTTAAATAGTGCTCAAATGAATTACACCACCACTGAAAAAGAATTACTTGCAGTAGTATTTACAAGTGAAAAATTCAGGTCTTATCTTGTTGGCTCACCTGTTGTTGTTTTTAGTGATCATGCAGCATTGAAATATCTTCTTTCTAAGAAAGATTCTAAGGCTAGATTGGTGCGATGGATTTTGTTACTTTAAAAATTTGATATCACAATCAAAGACAAAAAAGGCACCGAAAATTTTATCGTAGATCATTTATCAAGATTGACAACAGATTCAAAATCTGACATCACACCAATCGATGACTACTTTCCTGATGAATCTTTACTTTTTGTCTCTACATAGCCTTGGTTTGCTAACATTGTTAATTTTCTTGTTTCGGGACAATTACTAACTCATTAGAGTGCCAATGACAAAAGAAAGTTCTTAAATGAAGTGAAGAACTTTTATTGAGATGACCCTTAGTTATTCAAATATTGTCCTGATCAAATATTTCGAAGATGCATTCCTGACAATGAGGTAAGGAGTGTCATTAAATTTTGTCATTCTGAGGCATGTGGGGGCTATTTCTCATCAAGAAAGATAACTGCAAAAATCTTACAAAGTGGATTTTACTGGCCCACCATGTTTAAAGACTCACATGTATTCTGCAAGACTTGTGAAAACTATCAAAAGTTGGGACCTATTTCAAAACGTCACATAATGGCTTTAAATCCTATTCTTGTCATTGAGATCTTTGACTGTTGGGGTATAGATTTCATGGGTCCATTTCCTCTATCATTTGGTTTCTTGTATATATTAGTCTCAGTAGATTATGTTTCAAAATGGATAGAGGCAATTCCAAGTCGAAACAATGATCAAAAAACATTGATAAAGTTTTTGAAAGAAAATATTTTGAGTCGATTTGGAATCCCTCGAGCCGTGATAAGTGATGGTGGAACACATTTCTGCAACAAGTCATTTGAGTCTTTAATGAATAAATATGAAATCACATACAAAGTTGCCACCCCTTATCACTCTTAGACAAGTGGACAAGTAGAGCTTGCTAATAGGGAGATCAAACAGATCTTAGAGAAAATAGTGAACCTTAATAGGAAAGACTGGTCTTTAAGACTTAATAATGCACTTTGAGCTTATCGAACTGCTTATTATAAAACATCATTAGGTATGTCACCTTATAGACTAGTCTATGGAAAACCTTGTCACTTGCCTGTAAAACTTGAACATTAAGCTTATCGGGGTATTAAAGCTTTCAATTCAAATCTTGATGATGCTAGTCAGCTGCGAAAATTACAAATAAATGAGCTTAAGGAAATAAGAAATGATGCATATGAAAATTCAAGCATTCATAAAGCAAGAATCAAAGAGTTTCATGACAAGAAAATACTGAGAAAAACATTCAATGTTGGTCAAAAAGTTTTGCTTTATAATTCTCGACTCCATTTATTTCCTGGAAAACTAAGATCAAGATGGAGTGATCCTTTCATTGTGAAACATGTTTATCCATATGGGGCCTGTGATATCGAGAATCTAAATAATGGAAATGTTTTCGAGGTAAATGGACATCATTTGAAAGTTTACTTTAACAATTTTTCAGTTGAAAATGACACTATTGAATTAAGTGATCCAAAATATAAAGATTGATTCTTTTTCTCTCACATTGTTTTGTGTTTTGTTTTGCTAGTTTCTCTCACCCCTGGTCAAATAGCGGATAACGGTACTCCGTGACTTAAGTCGGTTCTTTTAGTTTCCCATAATAACTGAAATTTGTGTACATATTTGTGCAATTCTTTGCTCTTTCTCACTTCTTTGAATCTCTTCTCCAATTCTCATTTGAAAATGGACACCACTCTTGAAAAATTGAAAAAGTATTTTTTCGCTCTACCTCAAAATACGTTTACAAAAATTTACTGTGCTAGATGTGCAAGATTGAAGTTGTTAATGAATCATGGAATTCCTGAAGATATTTGCTGGCTGATTGAAGCAAAGGTCTGATTATCAGGTGAGTCCTCAAATTCTTTCATTTCACACATGCCTGGAACAGGTAAAAGCACTTTTGCAAAGAAACTCATGCAAAACGACTGAAAGTCTGTCACCGATGTGCCAGATGGACTTGTAATGCAACATGTCGTTCTTTAGGAATAGTATCTATAAACCATGAAGATAAAATACAATTCATTAAGGATGGCCTGAGTAAATTTCTTTAGATAATCTTCTATTGACTCTTAAGATGCATCCTAGTGGAGATGTGCATCGTGCAATTCATGATTTATAGCCACAATTCCATAAAGAACACGACCAACTTAGTCTTGGAAATCTGACTATAAAAGACCTTGTTTGCCAGTTTTTAAGAAAATTGGATGGGAAGCCTATCCCCGACCCATAGAGGGTGTTTAAGCCGTTCTTGGACGTAAAACCAAGGGAAAATGTGAGCCACAATCACAATTACCTGTACATACACATGCTTTTTCAAAATAAATAAAGAGAGAGAGAGTGTGTGTAAGACTCCAGCTAGCCTACATATAGGTGATATGATTGCATTTTCAATTTCTCATCTATAAATTTTCTTCTTTCCCCTCATTTCTACTTAACCCTAACATTAGAGAGATGTAGAAATGTGTAGAAATGGCAGGTTCCTCAAGTTATCACATAAAAAATATTTGTGTTTTCAGTGGATCCAGTCCTGTAAAGGAAATAACGTTTTTAGAATCAGCAAATCATCTTGGTCAGGTACTAGCTGAGAGAAGGATTCATTTAATGTATGGGGGAGGCAGCCTTGGGTTAATGAGGGGTGTCAATAGCTGCATTTTTAAAAGGAAATCAAGTTTTGGGGGTCGTCTTCAAAGCTTTAGCAAAAGAGGACATCATTAGAAAAACAATTGGAGAGGAACTACAGGTCTCCACAATGTTTGATTGAATGAATGCAATGTTTAACCATGCTGACGTCTTCATTGCCTTACCAAGTGGTCTGGGCACATTGGAAGAGATCTTTCATATTTCCTCTTGGGCCCAACTTCACATTCACCATAAACCTATAGGTTTGCTCAATGTTAATGGTTTTTATGATAATTTGTTATCTTTTCTTGATCATGCTATGGAATAGAATTTTATAATATCTTCAGCACGACAAATCATAATCTTTGCTGCTGCTACTGAACAATTAATTGACAAACTACAATCTTTCATCCCTGTAATTGATCCCGCTATGAGTCGCATAAATTGATCAACTAAGGACAGCCGTAAAAATCTTAGATTGGATTTGAGCATTTGTTTGTAAAACATTTGTGTCTTTTGGTTTTATTATTGTGTTTTGTTGTTTCTTATATTTGTTTAAGTATGTTTCAGGATTGTCAGTGTTCACTGCTTTAGGTGATGTCTTCTATACTCTATCTTTCTACCTTAGGACATTGAGGACAGTGTCTCGTTTTGGTTAGGGGGAGAGGGCAGTAATTAAAATTTAAAAAAAAACTAAAAAAACTAACCAACTAACTGCTTTTGTTTTTAATAAAACCATTTGACAAAACTGTTATTAGGATGGCAAAGTAAGGAATTTTATTGACTCTTGAGACGCATCTTAGTAAATATTCTTATCAAGTTCCATCAGAATACTTCTTGAAATATTCAGATTTACAAACTCTCGCATTGTTATCACTTAATTCTACTCATATGATCATTTAACAAGTATTCTTAAACCTTCATTTTCACACACACACTTTAACATATGATTGTGGGTTGCACATTGGATTATTATATTATTTATGTTCTTTTGTTAAAGGTAACAACTAAGGGAAAGGGATAGTATATAATTTGCAAAAAAAATACACACACACACACACACTAACTGATAATATTGTTGATAATAAAAACATAGATAAGTTTGGTTTCGTAGCCTCCTTAACCTAAGCAATTAAGCCCGAAGAGGTGTTTTAACACCTGATACCCTAAAGTCAACTGACTTGGGAGCTATTGGCACAAAGCTTGTTACATGGGTTAAGGAGAAAAGCTTAAGGGAATCAAACATTGCACTATCTACGTATCAGTATCTACAACCCAAGTTACTAAGCTCGTAGGGGTGTCTCAACACCCAATGCCCTAAAACCAACTGGTCTGGGAGTCATTAGCCAAAAGCTCGTCACATGGGTTAAAGATGCATTGTGTTTTAAGTTATATGTATATATATTTAAAAAAAAAAAGAAGAAGAAAAAAAGAGAGATAATAATTCCAACCCAAGGAAGTTAACCTTAAACATTAGAACAAAATATTATTTTCTACCAATAAAAGCCCCATCATCTATGTTTTCATACATTATGCACATAACAAGGAAGGTTTATTAATATTTTGTTTAAGAGATATTGAGCAGATATATAAAATTTAATGAGCGTTTGTTTATCTGGATAAATTAATGGAAGTTGAATGATGAATACCTTGCTTTGTGGAATTTGCAAATTGTTTTTTTTTATTTTAACACTTTGATTACTAGGGACTAGTAATAAGCTGGTTGAGGGGGTGATTAGTACTTAAAAGTGTATTTTTATCAAGATTTTATATCATCATTTTGCACTTGAAGTATCAATAACTCCTTAACTAAAGCATGTTTTATAATAACAAGTCTGTATTATATGATACCTTTAATTTATGGTAAATGCTCATCTTAAATGCAAGCCTATCACATAAATGAAAGAATTGATTGATGAGTTGAAGTACTGAAATTGAAAGGACAAAGAGAAGGCCAAACTAGAACACTATTCGGTAATTGGGTCATATCTGAAGCTGTATATCTTGGACTTAGTTCCGTTTTATATGGATGGAAATCTAAGACATAGGCCTACAACTTTGATATGGAGCCCAAGATTTAAA
>Ga0325405_1000825_pt1 | contig 30396 bp, 17 predicted proteins | sample PopdelMetagenome_21_FD_205663 | JGI IMG/M metagenome (GOLD analysis project Ga0325405, IMG submission 205663) | Populus deltoides microbial communities from Bellville, Georgia, United States - Xylem-Control-R2 | ecosystem: Host-associated > Plants > Phyllosphere > Stem > Wood/Secondary xylem... | reverse complement strand
CGCAATTTCCAGCTTACAATGAACTTTGCCAACGAGGTATTGGGCAGTGATAAAAGCCTCGAGGGTATCCAAGATCAAATCTTTCCACCTCAAAAGAAACTAAAAAGCTAAAAGAAAACTCTTATTAGACCATAAAACCTCAGCAATTCCTCCCTACTTTCTGTAAGAGAATTTGCAGTTCATACGAGAAACACCTTAAGAGGTGGAAATTAAGGCAATACACGTGACAAGAAGTTGTTTAAACTTCCATAAGCAAGAGAGATCTCGACAAGTATGAGCGAGGGGCCTCGTTGAAGCCTATCTTTATTCAGAGCAGCAAACATCTCAGGCTCCCCAACCTCTGAGAACGGTAGCTCGAGCAACGCGGTTAACACCTAGAGTGAAGGCTCCCATACGCAGATCACAGTTGTGGGTTTTGCACATCTCTTTCACATCTCTGAAACCTCTCGTCATGTAATTCTTTAGTTCATTGTTCACCTTCTCTTCATCCCACATGAATCCTTGGATGTTCTGCAATGCGCAAGCAGCAAAAAAAGAAGAAAAATTATTACTTTTACCAAGCCGATATGGAAAATGTACCAGTATTGGTATTTGCAGGAAGTCCCGATTCAATGTTACTTGTAAGAAGCAAAATAATGTCAGAAAATAGGGAAAACAATCCTAGAATTTCGAGTTCCTGTTTTCTCCTCTCGATCATTCAGACATGCAAGCTTGAAGGCATCGCAGCAGAAAATGTGAGCAGAACGATTAGCAGGCGCCATGCTGAAAGAAGGGCTAGTAGTTATCACAGAGCAATTTGGCATTTCATACCTGAACCCACTCAAAGTAGCTAACAGTGACTCCTCCTGAGTTAGCAAATATATCTGGAAGAATAACAACACCTTTCTTTGACAAAATCTGTAGAAAGACAACAAAAAAACAATTATTATTTCACAAAATCTTAGGTGGGCATCTATAACTCTAAACCTCGCACTAACCTCGTCAGCCTCAGGATCAGTTGGATGGTTGGCAGCTTCAATAATAAATTTGGATTTAATATCACTTGCATTCTCCCTTCAATCAGACAAGAGAACATTTAGTTCAGGATTTCAAGATCAATAATGTAAAGGAAATGGAATGTATCTTATTATTATCCAAGAAATATTATTTCATTTGCAGTTAAAATATATTTTAGAGGAAAGATCCTTGAGATTGAATATTTTGATGAGAAGAGAAGCTCCTGTTATGAAAAATAAACCTATTGATGACACCTCCAAGGGCTGCTGGAATGAGAATGTCACAGTCCTCAACTAGTATTGATTTGGGATCGATCGGATCCCCGCCATGGAATCCTTTCACACCTTTGTGTTCATTGGCATGTTTGAGCAGGCTTGGAATATCAAGCCCTTTGTTGTTCTTTATAGCTCCAGTGATGTCACTTACGGCAACGATCTTCCCTCCCTGCTCACTGATTAGTTGGGCGGCCCAGGCACCCACATTTCCAAAACCCTGAGACATGCACCTCCATTTAGATTAGTTGAACTTTTATGTGTGAAACAATACCAAGACAAGCACTCTCTGCGCGAATGATCTGCTAAGCTGAAATAGAGTTCAGAGTGCACCTGTATGACGAATCGTTGCCCTGATATGGTCTTCCCGTGCTCCTTAAGCAAGGCTTCTGTAGCGAAGAGCACTCCTCGTCCAGTGGCGGCATCTCTGCCTAGAGATCCACCGAGATCCTAGATTTAAAACAGACAAGAAGAAAAACCAAAAGGACTGTGATATTACTGCTAGAATTTACAAGATAGACTGTGAGGAACTCAGCAGTAAGAAATATTTCAATGCTAAAACCTTGTGTCTCCCTCCCATCGAAACAAGAACATAGATTATTTAATGCATTAGATTAAATGCGAAAAACCATGAGCAAAGCAGAAGGAACTCCGGAATTTGCTGGCAAACAGCAGGAATGTGAGTTCAAGAAATTAGAAAAAGCTAGCGGAAGGTAACAGGAAATGACATTTATTACAATGAAGAGTTTAGTATACTTACAACTGGTTTTCCAGTAACAACAGCGGGTGAGTAGCCATGAAACTTGGAGTATTCATCCAGTATCCATGCCATAGTCTGCTTAACCAAAACACAAGCATATCTTAATATATTCAGAAATGTCTTCAAAACACACTTGGAAACTCTTTTCAGTTCATCTCTTTCATGATAGATACTAAATAACATATCCTTTGCAACAAGACATGCTTTCAGTGCCGAACCTGTGGACCAGTTCCCATATCAGGAGCTGGAACGTCTGTGTGGATTCCAATTAGATCATGTATCTTTTGAGTGAACACACGGGTAAGTCGTTCCAGTTCAGACACACTTAATTCCCCTGGATTACACCCTATTCCACCTTTAGCCCCACCATAGGGAATGTTCGCTACTGCTGTTTTCCATGTCATAAGTTGTGCTAATGCATTGACTTCATCTGGATCAACCTAAAATAACCCGAACGATCATAAGAACTGGAGCTCAAACTATACTAGTAATCTTGATATATAAATTTATCTAGTCCACCCATAAACTTATTTGAGATTTCAAAAAAAAGAAAAAATGAGGCATTCGTAGACATGCTGAACTTTGCAAAACAGAGAGATTTTTCTTGGCATTATATCTAAATAACGCCATGACTACACTGGTTAGAATTTAAGCTACCTCTGGGTGGTATCTGATTCCCCCTTTCATGGGACCTCTGGCATTGTCATGCTGAACCCTGAACCCAACAAAAGACGCCAAAGTGCCATCGTCTTTGGGTATGGTACATTCAACCTGCAATTTTTTTATCCAAGTCCATTAGAACAGCAGGGCGTACAAAAATAAATCATTTTGGATGTGCTATTTAAGAATGATAATAAACAACTTCTATAATCACCTTAATCTCTCTGAATGGAATCAGCAAACTTTTCTCAAGCTTGGAGTCCAACCCCAACAGCTTAGCTGCCCGCTTGAAGTTCCTATTGGTTGCCACTAACGCATTCATGGTCGCTCCTGAAGCTTTCTGAAGAGCTAATCCCAGAAGTTAGTCCCTTGTTTGTGGATAAAGATGAGGAAAATATACCAATTTATAGGTTCCCACAAGAATAGAAAATGGGAGGTAAATCAAGCAATCGGTCATAGTCTACCTAAAACAATAGTTTGAATATTATTATGGAATATGAGACGAGAAACCGGCAAAGCAGGCAAAAATCTTTCTTCGGTCTCTTAATCTGACTAGTAAGTTTCATCCATCTTCCTCAGACATGTATAAACATCTTATAGTCATAGTCTACTTGCCAGAACTATAAGCAAATTAACAAAAGAAGACATAAGCTGTGAGTTAAATATCATGGCCAAAAAGAGTTTATCTGAAGTATCCCATGCAATGAATATATGTGTATCTTACAAGGCATTCAAAATCATTAAGCAATTAATCTTGCCATGATCCCAACTCCTCAACATGTATAACCAGTTTACCCTAAACCTGGACTTTGCTTTCACTACTCAAACCTACTCCACTAACAGATCCTCTTTAGACAAAAAATTACTGTAAAGCATGTGTGCCATTAATCATCCAGCTTTCAGGACCAAAACTAAATCCACCTCTCTGATATGAAAGGGCACTGGGTGACAATAATGGCAACCTTGAAATGTGATTTAATTTGACTACAACAACTTTCGTGAAAATGCATGCTTGCTTGTTAACCTAGTGGGAATCTGATCTGTATCCAAAGTGCCATCCCTATCATCATCTACTACAAGTAATTAAGAAACGCGTGTGGGGAAAGGGATCGGTGTGGGTGCTAAACACAGTAGTTGGTAATTAGCTTTGCGAATAATTAAAAACACTGTCTATCAGATAGTAACATATCAGTTCTGCCGAGGAAAAGGAAAAACTCTCATACTTTCTTAACGCTTCCTCCAAAAATAACCTTATCGCAACCTGTCTGGCTGGCTTAGATGCTGACACACAATCGACTATTTAGACTATGCAAGCACACAACTATTCTAGACCGTTGAGTTTTTCTGGAAGTTTATCACCATCATCAACTGGCAAAGGACAATCTTGAACTGGTAAAGAACTCACGGCTAACAAGCTCTAAGATGTTGGTTAACTTGGCAGAGTCACATATACTGTTAATGATAACCAAATTAAACAACAAAGAAACGGGTTGCTTACATGGAGTTGACTAGTGAGAGTTATCAAAGCCAAAACTCCAAGGTGATTAATCAAAAGCAAAAACAGCACGCTTCACAGCCATTATATATATATGTTTATAAGCTGAGGGAGAAGGAGTTCTTTGCTTTGAATCACCATAAAGGGATGAATTTGGAGGTGGGCTACAAGATAGAATGGAAATTAATAATGATGAACAGTACCAGGGATGAATTTGGAGGTGGGCTACAAGATGGAATGGAAATTAATAATGATGAACAGTACCAGATTATCAATATTTGTAATTCTCTGTGTTTGATTGGCTCGGACAACGTGATTGGGACTGGCTTCATCAAATTAATAAATGTTTGCTGATATGGTTGCAAGGTAGATAAGCACATTCATCAATATATACACTGTTCATGGAAAAAAGAAAAGAAAATACTACAAATAGCCGCGCTATTCTTTGATATCAATGTCAAAATTATTTCTACCAAGTTGTCAAAATTATGGCCATCCAAAAGAGGAGCCTTCTTGAATATTTTTTTTTCAATGAGGTTGGGGCCTTGTTTTCATCAAATAATCAAAGCCAAAAAAAAGGCAAAAATAAGGATAATAAAGGCAAAAAAGAGTGAAAGATAGAGGACCTAAACTCAAAGTCCTCTCCAACGTCCCTAGTCCTCACATCAAAATAATAAGCTCAGGGATGTGGGGAATAAAATTACCAAAATTTTCTCAACACTATAGCCCTTTTAGCTTCCTTTTTAATAAATGGCCAAGTGACAAAAAACCAAACCATATGTTCCTTTGCGTGCGGGTACACCAAGAACTGCATGGCATTTCTTGAACCAGAAAAACATAACAAAAATCACAAGACACATAAAGAGGATACTGTTAATGAAAGTCTTACCCCAAGATGTAGTGAAGAAGACAACTCGATCGATCTCTTCCCAAATTCAGCAACGATGATCCAAGTTAAGCACCAAATCTACGAATAAATAGTGTAACATAAAGAAACTATAACAGAATGGGAATCGAATTCCTTAAGAATCCAAGAAAGAAGATTTTATCTCCAAGTACTTGGCAAACCAAATCTAAATTCTGCTAACATATATATAAATTAGCCCCAGTTGGTGTGTCTCCAACATGCTGCTAGCATTTTCATGGAAGAATATGATACCCTCCTATGTGCTCAAGACAGCATCAAGCCACTCAGCATCCATTAATTAATGTTGTCACAGGTTACACACACAGTTGGTGATCGTCATAAGAGAATGTTTCAGGATAGAGAGAAAAGTAAGAGAAAGAGAGAGAGAATCATCATACGTACGTGGAAAACAAAATCTTCAACTTTGGCAAGATTTTACTGCATGAACGTGAATCCTACGCGAAACCCATCATTAATGTTGTTGCAAGGATTTATCAGGGGCTTGCCAGGTTGGGGGGTTTTATAGAGAAATTAAGTACTGCTACTAAGCCTGGCTTTGCTTTTGGTCATCGTGATCATGATGGTGTGTGAAATAGAAAGACTAGTGTCCATTACAGGTTATTTAAATCCTTGCTTTTCCTGTATAGTCATTTATCAGCCAGAAAGATTGTATAAAGAGAGGAAAGTGAACGGAAATGGAGAAGAACATGATTAAACAACAACAAATTAATGATCAAAGTTTCAGTTTCTTGTGAAATTATGGTATCATCTTTCTTTTCAATAGGTGCAAGTCTTTCTTCTTCTTCTTCTTTCCTTTTTCTCATATATAGCGACGGCAGTGTGATTGAGAGTTCGGAATTTTCAAAATTTAATGAATTTTAATACACTTTGAATTGTTAATAGTTTACAATTTAATGTCTAAAAAACTCCCAAGCATGAAAATACTACTTCTAGTTCATATATATCATTTATGAGTAATATTCTCCCAGCTGCTCCCCCTTTACACATGATTATTCCTTTTCATTCCAGTTCAAGATTGGGTAAAATGGAGCTGGGTAATGAGTGCTTTTTGTTGATGGTTCTCTTCCGTGCCCTCCTTCTCATATTATCTCATCAATCATGGTTGCTCCTATGGTTAATCCAGCGTTCTTGTCATGGAAACAAAAAGATTATTTGATCATGAGTGCTTTATCTACTGAGATTCTACACTTGTTCTTGACTGTCAAACATCACACAATATATGGCGAACTCTTGAACAATCTCTTACATCTTTATTGAACTCACAAATTATGTAACTTCACGAGTCTTTTTCCAAGAATCAAGACAAGGAGATGACATTATTAACAAAAAGCCAAGCCTTTTTGATGAGCTTGTTGTCGCTAGAAGACCAATTACCTTGGAGAACTAACTCAATCTTTAAGTGTTAGGGGTTTGCTTGGAGAATTTAAAAACTTGGTCACTAGCCTCTCAACTAAAATTGAACCACTCAATTACACTGACTTGCATAGTTATTTTCTCACTTATGAATACCTTTACAAGAGTTCTCTTTAACCTATTGCCAGCTTCCACACAATGACACCATTATTGCCTACACCTTCTAGTAACGTCAGCCATATCAGTCTCATTATCATGATCCAATCTCCAGATCCATGAGCAGCACATAAACAGCAATAATTTAGTTCAGAAGCACTTAATTGATGGACCTCAAAATAGCTTAAATTAAAAAGGGAATCTCACATATGATTCTGGAATGTTATGAAAAACAATGGCCTTCATTTGTTTTCCCGGCTGACTAAAGGGTGCCCAAAGGCCATCGTCACGCATGAGGAGTCACGAATTTGTAAATGTGCCTATACAGACAAGCCTCACCATGAATTTTTGTCAATTGTTTTTTGCTAGACATGACTATTTTTCTACTCATGCTCCAAGTCGTGGTGACTGCGCCTCTTCTTTTAATGAGGGGTCGGGCAGGGAGTGGAGGGTGCATCTGGGGGAGGATATAACTGTTTGTTTTTTTATTTTAAAAATATTTTTAAAAGAAATTAATTTTTTTTCTTCAAATTAATTTTTTTTATGTTTTTAGATTATTTTGATGTGCTGATATTAAAAATAATTTTTTTAAAATAAAAAAATATTATTTTAATATACTTTCAAATAAAAAATATTTTAAAAAACAATTACAATTATACTTCTAATATAAAATCCATGACATATCATAAAGTAACTGTCTTTAATTTGCCAGTATATAAAGCTCACACATGCATAAATTAGAAACAATGATGCAATTCCTGTAAAAGCTTAAAACAGACTTTATGAACATTAATTATTGTATTGACTCACGCTTTATAGCAGAATAATAATATTTTTTTAATTATAAAAAAATATATTTTTTAAAAATTTGAATTTGAGTGTTGGATCTAGTAAATGACAGACATAAGAGTTTTGAGCTAGACCCAAAACTCTTGGATCTGACTTCCAGCAAGATCCAATATCTTTAGGTTTGATAGCTAATCCAAGAGCATTAGGTGTGGCGTCAGACCAAAGAGTATTATTATTAATAATTTTATTTTTCAAATCAAATTTATGATTTTTTTAAATAGTAATAGTATTTTTTTAAAAAAATTAATAATAATAACAATAACAACAATATTTATGGTATTAATAATAATATTAAAATTTTATTTTATTTTATTCTTCAAATTAAATTTATAATTTATCTTTAATAGTAATAATATGTTATTTTTTTAATCTTAATAATAATAACAATCATATATGATGCGAGAGCCGGCGCTTTTGCAGACGGGCAGGGAGTGGAGTGGAGGGTGCATCGGGGAGAGGATTTAGTGGCGTAATATAAAATCCATGAGTCCATGACATATCATAGAGTGACTGTCTTTAATTTGTCAGTATATAAAGCTCACACATGCATAAATTAGAAACAATCATGCAATTCTTTAGAAAGCTTTACATTTAAAAAAATATTTTCAAATGAAACTTGGATTTGGTCGTATGCTAAACCCAAAATAGTTAGGTCTAGCAATTATTTATAAATACAAGTCTCTTGAGTCTGACGGATGATAAACCCAAGAACCTTGACTGCCAGGAATATCTAATACTCTGGGGTCTGACGTCTAATTTAAGAGCATTAGGTGTGGCCGCCAGTCCTAAGAGTATTATTATTAATAATTTTATCCTTTAAATCAAATTTATAATTTTTTTTAAAATTTTTAATAATTATATTAATAATAATGATAATAATAATAATATTATTATATTAAACATGTTTGATTTAAGTTCTTATAGTTTTCAATTTACTCTTCAAATCAAATCTATGGTTTTTCTTCAATAGTAATAATATTTTTTTTCAAACTTAATAATAATAATAATAATCATATGAATAATACTAATAATCATAATAATAATAACAATAATATTAATAACACCCATGTTTCTTGGGTATGATACCCCCTTCCAAACTCAACTAACCTGAGTCTGGCGCCCTTAGCAAACCCTAGCTCCTGGGGTTCAGTCGTGTTACACTCAAGTTCATGGGGTTTGGCAAAGCCACACCCAAGTTTCTTACATATGACATCATCTTCTATACCCAAGTTCTTGTAGTTTTTAATCTCTTCAAATCAAATTTATGGTTTTTCTCCAATAGTAATAATATTTTTTTTTCAAATTTATTGATGATGATGATGATAGTAATTATTATTAATTTTATCCTTCATATCAAATCTATGATTTTTTTTTCAATAGTAATAATATTTTTTTTCAAATTTATTATTAATAATAAAAATAATAATATTAATAATGAAAATAATAATATTGATAATATTAATAATAATATTTAACATGTCTGATCCCAAGTTCTTATAGTTTTTAATTTTACTCTTTAAATCAAATTTATGGTTTCTCTTCAATAGTAATAATATGATTTTTTTTTTCAAATTTAACAACAACAACAACAACAACAACAACCATGTGTGATGTCAGCGAGCGGGTCTGCAGACCCTGGTGCGCGGGTCTAGCCCGAGCGTTTAAGGTCTGACAGACATGCCTGACCCCAATACCAGGTGTCTCACAGCCATGTCATTTCCAGCGCCAGACTCTAAAAAACCTGAGCGGACCATTTTATCCCCAACCATTCTTTCAATGCTAAATGTATCATATGAAAAAGACAATCGCACCCCCAATTGCATGCTTAACAAGTTTCTTTGGCAATGATAATTACATCATTGCACTGCTCCAAATCACAATAATATATGTCATGGTAAATAGTAAAAGGATGAACAATAACTCCAAGCCATTTAGTTTTCTTTATAATATGGTTAGATTTGATGATTTAATAGCTTATGGGAAAAAGATTCGAAAATTCCAATTTCCAATAGTTCCCAAGGGGGTGCGTGCATATGTTTGTGCAACATGAAGTTCAAATTAGACCAGATATGGTAAAAAAAAGGCACCTACATGTTAGAAATTATGCAATATGGATACCAAAATAAACTAACAAATAACATCAAAACATCAAAATCAAGCATTGAATACCAAAATAAAAAACTATCAACTTAAAACAGACTACATGTTCATGCAATATGGATTCAAAATTAGTTTTCTAAACTTATTTTAGTTATGAACAGACTTAGCACAACCAAGAAGAACATCCTTACTTAAAAATGCATTGTTTAAATTAAACAATAACTAAAACATATATATATATATATATATATATATATATATATATATATATATATATATATATATATATAACACCTCAAGCAAGCCACGAGAAGCTACTTTTGGATAAAAGAATATACTTAGAATAGCTACTCTTTCTTTTACTTTTCTTTGGAAAGTTTTGCCTCTCACCAACCTACTATCCTTTCAAAACTTAGGAAATCTTTCATGTTAGGCTCTTGGACTTTTAAATTGGGTTTTTTATGAATATTTTCCTACTTTTTTCTTCCCTATTTCTTTCTCTTTTTTTAGCTCTTTTCTTAAAGGGGTATTTATAGAGTTTTGCTAGGGTTTTGGGAGGCTTTGAATCCATTTCCGACATTTTAATCTTGAGGTAAATGTCGTAAACCCTTGATAAAAAAAAACTCATTTAAGAGCCTTTGTGTATGAACACGTGAAAAGAAGTTCGATTCTTGCACAATTGTGTTTCAGTTATAGCTGACGGAGTTGCCCACTTTTAAGGCCTCATCGAGCAATTTTGACTTTATCGTCACCTAAGACCACCTGAAATTCACCTTTCATTTGGATCCAACCTTGTGCAATTTGGAGGTCTGTAGCTCCATATTTATTCGTTTGAAGTTGCCAACTCAATTAGCCAAAACTGTCAAAACAAAGGCTAGTCTACCGAATGATGTGTCACTCACATTCTCTCTATATGCAATTTGTTTGAGTCCCTGTTCTCCCAGTTTCTTTTAATTCCATCCATAATTACCTCTAAACTTTTAATTTCATACAATTTCACCCTTGTCAAACTCAACTGCCAGCACCTAAGGTTACAGTCTTTTTCATTGTGGTCTTTGATTTTGAATTTGTGCATTTTTATCCTTAATTGACCAACAAACTTCTAATTTTCTCAATTTGGCCACCCATTTAGTCAATTTCAGCTCTTACATTCACACACTTTTTTCAATTGATATTTGGTTTTGAGTTTCTTTAAACAAGTTCTTAATTGCCCATCAAACTTCAATATTTATGCAATTAAGCCTCTGATTTGACCAAATTAACTCGTCAAAATTACAATTTGACCCCAAAATTTAATTTTTTCCAATTAAAGTCTAAATTGACTTAAAAAATCAATTGTTCTTGCAATTAAACCCTTAATCAAGTCAATTAAACCTTGAAAGATTCCAATTGAGTCCTTAAACATTCAATTTTAAATTTCCCTCCTCAAGTTAAATTTTCTTTGCCAATAGGGTCTTCATCAATAAAAAAAAATACACTGTTAAATTTTTCAATCTTGTATATTTTGATCTTTTTCAACCAATCTTTGGCAATTTCCTGTGTGTTCTGGTATATTCTTCTTACTGATATATTTTTTGATTTTCTTCCAACATTTTTTCAATATTTATATCTTCTTTTTTTTTCTTTTATTTGTTTATTTTTTGTTTATATAGGGCTCAAAAAATGGATAACAACAGATGTCCTTCTTTACAATACTTACAGAGTAAAAATTTGTCAAGTGTTTTACGTGGTAAGTTTGCAAAGATAAACAGACTATTCTTCAAACCTAATCTTCTCAAAACTTTTATTTCTGTTGACCTGAAACTCTATCTTCGCAGCAATCCCCTTCATTGGAAATGAATTTTTCCATGTTGACAACTTTTGTTCTCGACTTAGTTGACCTGAAAACCCTGCATCTAAGTGATCCCCTTTTAACCCATAATCAAAATTTATATCTATCACTCGGTTAACCTAAAATCCCAATATGATGATTCCTTTTAACTAGAACTAAAATTTCTTTCTACAACTTAGCTAACCTGAAATCATAATCTAGGGATTTTCTTTAACTAGAACCAAAATCTATGTCTATAGCTTGGTTAACTTGAAATCCCAATATGATGATTCCCTTTAACTATAACCAAAATCTTTGTGGATAGCTTAATTAACGTAAAATTCCAATCTAGCGATTCCCTTTAACCAGAACCAATCTCTATCAATAGATTGGTTAACTTGAAATCCTAATTTAACGTTTCCCTTTAACCAAAACCAAAATCTCTATTTTCAGCTTGGTTAACTTGAAATCTCAATCTCTCAATTTTTTTTTAACCTGAATCATAATGCATGTTTTCATTTCAACTCAGCTAGCCTGAAACGCTGAATCCAAATGATCCACTTCAATTAGAGCTTTCCTAAAACTCCTTCCTTGTTAGTCTTTTGACTCGTCTGAGTCTGATTTCAAAAATTGTTTCCTATAAAATATAACCTTGTGCAATGTTTTGGGGTAAATGCTCACATCCTTGCCTAGTTTTGAAACATAGGTTCCACCCTTTGTTTAATTTTCTATGAACTCCTTTTCAGGTATGAGCTTGTCCATTTGTTTGAATTTGTATACTAAAGCTAGGATCTGTTTCTTGTACCGCCACTCTTACCCACCTCATTCATAGAAAGAAGTCTCCAACTTTTGTTCTTGTGGGGCCCATTTCTTGCTCCACTTAATATATGATTTGACAATGCTTTCTATTATACATTTGTTAATGCTTTAATTGTCTTTTCCATTTTAAAGGCTTTTCGGTTTTGTTTCAACACGTGAATATTTTTTAAAAAGAAAATATTTGAAAAACTTGGTTTTGTTTATGAAAACTAAAACTTTTAATATATGCATCAAAACAGTTCTTTAAGCAACCCCCTGATGGTTTTATCGGATCTTAGAGTGCGGGTCATCTTTAGGCAAGATTTTTACCAAAGATGACCTTTTATTTCAACTTTTAAAGAGGTTTCAAGTATTTACTTGAAGATCTATATAGAGTCAAAGTTTTGCCTCATGTTAGAATTTACATTTTTCTTGTATGAATAAAAACGAGTCATTACTTATTTATCACTTTGCATGAACGATAAGATAGTTGTTTATCAGCCCAGGTTGTGTGTGCTTGATTAGAAAAGACTTCTAAAGACATTAATATAGGTTATGGCTATGAGCTATGAAAGAAATAGATGCTTTTGAGGTTCAAAAAGTATTTAAGGGTTTAAAGACTTAAGATCACTTTCCTTCTGCCTCTTTTCTTTTGTGAAGTCGTCTCATGGACTCTATTTGGATAAACTCTCTTTCTTAATGAAGAGTCTCGCTTTAGGATCTTTGTCTTAGTCTCGGAGCATCATCAAATCATCATTTTTTTTTCTTTTCCTTTCTTTTACTTCTTCCCTTTCTTTTTTTTTGGTTTCATGTTTCTTGTCCTTTTTTTTTGTTTTTATGATGATACCTCCTTGTGTTGGTTTCTGACTTTCATAGATCAATGTGTGCATTTCGGTAGTTTGTTTACATTTTCTTCTTGCTCCAAATATGGAATGTGATCCTAGTTAGGGTTTTTATGAAGAAAAACTTATTTAGACTCAAATGGGGACCATATGGGATATATTCTTAGAAAGTGGGGGATAACAAAAATGGCATTCTCATTTGAAACACACATTGTTAGTATCGATAAACTTCGCCATTTTCTGAAAAAACATGTGGGTGATAACAAATTCGTTACCAACCATTTACCCATGCCATTCAAAGACAGGTTTTATCGCATAATTAGCTTTAGTTTGTTTGGTTTGGTTACCTCTTATTCAAGAATTCTTTAAGCCTTTTCTGAGCATTTTATGATTCATTTCTTGTGATTATGCACAAAGCAAGTTATTTCAAGATTTTTCTTTTAAGAAAAGGATTTGAAATGCTGTGAGATCAAGCAATTTATAAATAAAGGTTCTTTACACGAAGAATTCATGGCCAAACTTCATTTTATTGATCTGGAAGAAACTGATTACATCATGCATAATATCTTTTTACAATACCAGAATTTACAGGTCTAGTTAGATCTTCTCCATCCATTCTAGACAACTTTATAACTCTTATTGAGAAAGCCTTCTTCACTATATAGGGACCCTCGTAGTTTGACACCTATTTGCTTTAATCTTCTTCTAGTAAAGATAATATTTTCTTCAGCACTAAATCTCTTTCCTGAAACACTCGAGGTCGAACCATCTTGTCATATACTTTAATCATTTTTTGCTGGTAAAATTGGTGATAACAAGTTGCAGCTATCCTTTTCTCACTAATTAGGTTTAGTTGTTCATCTCTAACTTTGGCCCAATCGACCTCTTATAGCTCATAATCTCAACGATAAGATTTCCACTTCCAAAGGCATCACCGTCTCTGTTGCATATACCAAACAAAACATGGTAGCTCCTGTTAAAGTTCTGACTGCAGTGCGATATACATGAATGATGTATGGTAACATCTCATGCCAATCTTTGTAAGTGACCATTATTTTCTGAATATTCTTGATATATTTATTGGCGGCTTCTACAACATCGTTCATCTTTGGCTTGTATGGTAAGGAATTGGAATGCTTGGTTTTCCATTTGGCACAAAGCTCCACTATCATCTTGCTATTGAATTTATGAGCATTATTAGTCACTATTTTTTTTGGTGGACCATATTGGTAGATCAAGTCTTTCTCTATAAACCTTTTCACCATCTTCTATATTACATGAGCATATGAACTGACTTCTATCCATTTTGTCAAGTAATCGATAGCCATGAGGATAAACTTATATTCGTTGCTGGCTTTTGGATTGACAAGCCCAATCATATCAATTTCCCAGATCATAATGGCCATGGAGATGTTAGATTAAATATAGGAGTTGGAGGTGTATTGATCTTATCGCTATACACTTGACACTTATGACATTTTTTGACATGGTTAATACAATCTATTTCTAATGTTATCTAGAAATAATTAGCTTTTTATATTTTCCTTGCCATGAGTTGAGCAAATACTTCTTACAATGCATTTCAGGCCTCGACCTCATCCAAACACCTTAGCAAGGTTATGTCGAATGATCTTTCATATAAGACCTCGTTGTCTAAGTAGAAGTCCATAGCCAATCTTCTGGAGGTTTTTATATCTATTTTGGATGCTCACAGGGGATATTCCTAATTTTACATAAAATTCTTGATATCGTAGTACCAAGGGTTTCTATCTATCTCACCTTTAATTAAACAACAATGAGTTGAGAAATTTCTGATATTAATGTCTACCGGTTGTACCTTATACCCGAAGTCAATTCTAGCCATGACAACATATATGGCCAAATCATTGGCAAACTGGTTCCATTCCCTTTCTAGATGGGTGAACTCTAGCTCTTCAAACTATTATGCCAGTTTGGACAGATACTCTTAGTAGTGTCTCAGCTTTTCTTTCTTAGTTTTCCACTCTCCTTTCACCTGGTAGATAATCAACATTAAGTCACCATACATATCTATCTTTTTTATTTTCAACTCTAATGCAACTTTTAAACCAATAATGCAAGCCTCATACTTAGTTGTATTGCTGGTGTATTCAAACTATAGCTTAACTAAAATTAGATATTGTTTTTTCATTAGGAGAGATTATTATTGTGTCAGCTCCATTACCATATATATTTACTGCCATATCAAAACACATGGTCCACCAATCTGTCATTTTTTTTCCTCAATTAACAATACATTTTCATCAGGAAAGTCAAAATCCAATGGCTCATAATCTTTAATGGCTTTGTCAGCCAAATGGTCAATAATTACGCTCCATTTCACAACTTTCCTCGTCATATACACTATATTGTATTTTACTAACAGAACTTGCCATCTTGTAATTCGATTTGATAGATACGACTTCTCACATATATACCTCAAGGGATCCACCATTGAAATCAACCACGTAGTATGATACAACATATAATCTTGTAATTTTTTTCCACCCAAACCAGTGCACAACATAGTTTTTCTATCGTCATGTATCTAGACTCGTATTTTGTGAACTTCTTACTCAGATAATAAATGACTCTTTCTTTCTTTCTGGTTTCATCATGTTGGCATAGTACATATCTCATAGTTACTTCAGTTACTGTTAGATATAGTATCAAAGGCGTTCTTGATATAGGATGAACAAGTAGAGGTGGGTTCTGTATGTACTGCTTGATTTTATTAAAAGCTTCTTGACACTCCTCATTCCAAGTTCCAGGATTTTTTTTCTTGATAGCCAGAAGATATGTTCACATGTTGTTGTTAGCTGGGATATGAACTAGGTAATATAGTTTAACCTCCCTCAGAATCCTCTCACTTTCTTCTCTATCGTAGGAGATGACATAGATTGAATGAGCTTCACTTTATCAGGATCCACCTTTATCCATCTTTCACTTACCATGAATCCTAATAACTTCCCAAACTTAATTTCAAATGAATATTTTGCAAGTTTGGGCCTAAGTTTATACTTCTTTAATCTCTTAAACAACTTTTTAAAACCCTGGATGTGACTCTCTCCTTTTTTAGACTTGGCAATCATTGATTGGAATATATGTCGACGAATCCCTTAACTATTAGTAGCAAAACCGGGGCAAGAAAAGCTTAGTGTTAGTCTACTTCAATCTGAACCCACCAAGCAAGTATGTAGCAAAAGCTAACACGGATCGAAGGCGTATCGTGAAGGCTCGAGCAGAGGGAGAGGAGTGAAGCTACTTGACTGAATAAGTGAAAGAGTGAACCGCAACTAGACCTGATAAAAATCAAATGCTTTCCCCTTATAAAAAAGTATGGCCTTTGGTTCTTCAAATTGATTTTAGCTGCTCTTTTAGGGAGGAGAAACTCCTAAATCTAAATAAAGAATTAGAATGCTTCTACTATTTGGGAAATCTCTCTAATGGGTTAGGCCACATAATTTTTGTTCCTTGCACACAATTCAAGCTATAGACCAAAGTTTGCAGTTCTTATTCCTTGCAGTTTTATAAGCTAGGCGTAACCACCTTAGCACACTATTAGATTGTTTGTTTAAGTTTGTTAATTGTTAATTAATGAAAATATGTGGACATAAATAATTGTATTGTATTTTTAAGTTACTTCAATTATGTACAATTGTTTTTTGAACCTTGTATTTTAAGGTGCTTGAACTATATATGAGTTTTTATTTGAACCTTTTATTTTAAGATATTTGAACTATGTAAGAAAAAAATTTCTTTATGATTTTACGATTCATTTTTATGATCCGAGTTTATATTGTATTTTTTATGCCGTGTCAAAATGGGTTTTTGACAACCTTGTATGCAGCATGGTTAGGTAACAGATTTGAATTAACATTGGGTGAATCCTTGAAAGTTACCCATCCTATCTTGATAAGATTCACTAGTCTTTTCTTGAAAGTATAACAAGTTTCAATACCATGGTCAGGATTGCTAGTGTGGTATTCACAAGTCAAATTTGACTTGTACCAGATTGAAAAAGGTGGTTGTAATGGTGGTACATAGATACGAGTTATATGCTCAATACTCAACAATTTAGCATACAAATCTTTCAAAGGCATATGCAAAAGTGGTAGTCGTTCCAGGGTATTTCTTATGTTTGGTTTTTGGCAATTGTTCTGGTTATTTGATTGATTGGTTTGATTTAGGGCAAAAGGCTTAGTGAAGTTAATGCTGGTAACTTGAGAGATAAATGCTTAAAGGTTATGATAGTTTGCTTTTTTTTCCCTTTATACCCGTTTTCTAGGCTGTTCATATCACTTTCCCTTTTCTTCCTGGCAAAACCTTTCTTTTCCACTACCTCAGCTATGCATCCAGACTTAATCCCTTGCTTTATTCTTTCATCAATACGTACAACATCCTATAAATGTTGAGACGAGCTACCCATTAAAGGTTCATAATAAGAGGACTATAAGGTATTGGCGAACAAAGTCAACATCTTTGTTTCTATCAAATGAGGCTAGACATATGTGGCCTCAACTCGCCACCTTTTCACGTACGCCTTTACAGACTCTTCATTTCCTTTCTCCATTGTCATCAGGCTGGTTTTGTTAGGGGAAATTTCAAAGTTAAATTTGTACTGTTTTAGAAAGGCCTCGACCAAGTTTTTCCATTTCTTGATCCTAGTATTTTCTAGTCTTATATACCAATTCAGAGCGGACCCTATGAGACTATCCTAAAAGAAATAGGTCAACATTTTATCATTATGGATCACTTTAGCCATCTTGTTGTAATATGACCAAAGATAGGTGTTTGAGCATTCTAGTTTGGTGTACATGAAGTCCAGCATTCTAAAGTCCTTTGGCACCAAGCATATTTTAGTTGCTTGTATAGGGTCAAACAAATAACTCCCCTCAACTTCTCTCAATCTCTTTTCTATAGCAGACAACTTGTCATAGTTTATAGGACCAATAGATCTATCATCAAAGAGTACTTCAACTGTTAAATCCACAATAACCAAAGCTTGAGTTGGTTGGAGAGGGGGAAATGGGATAAAATACTGCTCAATTGTTGAATCTACCCCTAAGTGCTTAGATGTATGAGGGACATGAGTTATTGATGCTTTAACAGGAGGCTATGTAGATGTCAATTTATATGTAATGTATGTGATAATTTATAAGCAAATATGATTAAATGAATGATCATGATGCGTGTGTCAATTTATATTAGATATGGATTAACCTTTCCGAACTTATTCATGACTTTTATAATTCCTTGGGCAAGATTTCTCGAGCTCAATTGGTTGTTGTAAAGAAGCATTTGCCAAGTTCTTATCATGGTTGAATCCCAAAACACATTAGAAAGAAAGATGGGTTATGACCCTTTCATAAATAAAAAAGTTTGTACATTGTTTGAAAATTTTCAAACTTCAAAAGCCATATGCATCACTACTCATAAAAAAAAACATCTCATCTACTAGCTATGTTTCTAATAAAGAAAGTGATGGCACTCATGTGTTCTCGGCAATTCAAATCATCATTTCTAATTTGGGTGGCTTATTGTTGCACCCTTTCAGCATGACAGGCCACTTGTTCAATCTGCTTTGTCATTCGTCTTTTCTTGTCATGGAACAAGGTATTATCGGTGATCAATACTTTATTGCTGGTTGCTAAAGTCTCATTGCTATTTTCTAGTACTCGTACCATAGTCTCCAATTGTGCTACCTTAGCCATTGCCCTTCGCAATTCCTCCCTCTCAATGTCAAGTTCAGCTTTTTTAGAGTTAATTTGAACTACAAAGCTGTCAATATAGTCTTGATATCCTTGATGCTTTTGCCTAGTCCTAATTAACGCTTTCTTCATCTCAAAGTAATGGCTTCTCAATGCTTTCAACTCCTTCTCTCGGATTTCTAGCTCGGATTTCAATACCATAATTATCCCTTTGAAGACTCAACTCTCTTCTGGTAGTCTCACTTATTAGACTCAGCAGCTTCCCTAACGCTTCTCTCTTCCTTGGACTGTGCTATATATTAGGACTAGATTCTTCTTTTCTATTCTATGTTAATCTTAGTTAACTGATTTTTATCTTTCCCAACCTTTAACTTCTTCCAAAAGCAATCTTTCTTTCTTCAAGAAATCTATTATTTCCTTATCAGTATTTATGCTACCTTTGATTAACCTCATGACTTTGGCCAACTCTCTTTCTGTTAGCACATGCTTATTAGCCAAGCTCATCGTATTTGGTCATATGAGTTCTCAACTCATCTAGGATACCTTTGGCCATTTCTTCGGCTACCTCGACCTTTTTCTGTCATTCTTTTATTACCCCATGATCGTTTGTCAAAGTTTCTAGTTGTTCATCCTTCTTTTCCAATTGCTGGTTCAAGTAATTCCTCATCCTATCTTCCTCTTCCAACTGTTTTTCCAAGAGTTGTCATTGCCCTTTGCTATAGCCAAGGTCAATTTCATACTTCTTTAGTTACTTCTTAACTCCTCATTACCAATCCTTTTTCTTTTTGGTTGCTGCATTTATAGTTCTAAATTTCTAGGTTTTGAGAACCCTATCATTTTAGAAAGCTCTTCATTTCTCTAAATCATGTAATTTTGACTAAATAAGGATTCAACCCCACTGTCTTTTTTCTTCTTCAATAATAGAAGTCTTTCCTAATCTTGTCTAATAAGTTCATCTCTTTGAGGGATGACTGGTGCTTGAATAGACCGGTGAAATATTTTAATCCCAGAGTTCTCGGTACATACTTCATTCCACCTAGTTGTCTTGTTATAAGAACAAGTGCGTAACTGTTGTATCTAGCTACACAAATTAGGGGAACCCATGTCTTGCTTCTATAACTCATTATATAGAGACTGCGATGTTCATCCATGGTGTTTTCCACTTGAAGTTGCTTTATGGTAATGTGGTATATTTTCATTTCCATGCTTTCTCATCCAAATTCTTACAAGTCTCATCTATAATAATCTTTAATGGTCAAATATTAAACCACTAAAAGTTATTGAAAATATCCTTTTGGAGTTTTGATATGACTGATAATCCATAAATAAGACATCGGGACATAACATCCTATAGCTCCTTTCCTATGCATCCTACAATGGTTGAGTGATAGTACGGTTTCAACCAAAATTATACCAAAAAGGTTGATTCGATCATGCTCATACTTGTTGAATGCATTTATAGCTTTTAAAACGATGACTCTAATTTCAGATAGGAACAAAATTAAACCAAATATGGCAAAGGCCACTAGTTGGTATCGTTCGTCTCCCAACATGCCTTCCTCAACATTTTTCTTCATTTTGGCATCAATGATTTTCCACTTGAATCCTTCGTCAGTTACCTTACACTGGCTGATTTTTCCCAAACATAATAAATTGACTATCTCCGAAGCTGTGTCTTCAAATTTTCATTTGAGATAAATCTTATGAGTGTTATTTGGAAAATCTAGGATCATTTCACACTACTCCAATGTGGGTGTTTTATCGATGTTCCTGAAAGTAAAACACCTATAATTGGGATCCCAAAAATTCAGTAAAGCTTTTACAACTATTGCTTGTACTAGAAGTCTTATTAGTTGTGCAATCCTCTCATATTGCCTTTTAAATAGAGTCTCGTCGATATACACCATTATGGTTGGCAATTTCTTCAGGACATTCACCATATGATTTATCTTAGTAATGCATGGCAATCCACTAGCATTGATTCTTAGACAGTTTCCTTAAGCTACTTGTGCTAACTCAGATTCTTGCCTAAATTCTTAAAAAGATGGATATCTATAAAAAGTCATTATTTTAGTTCAGAATCCTACAATACAGGATTAGCATGGCCAGACTTGCCTTGATGCAAATTACAAGTAGCACATACAAATTAATGACAGGTTCTATTCATTAAGTGAGCATGGGTAGGTCTTCTACCCGGTATCAAAAAGGTCCTAAATCTGCCTAGAGATGTTATTTGTAAAGATAGTATGGGGACATTGCAATGAATGGTTAAGGCACGTATGCCTACCATTATCAAGCAGACAATCAGATATGAGTTGGGGGTTTCACGCATCTAAACTTTGACTAGTAGTCATAGGGCAAATCGTTAATCCTCCACCTAACCTTGAAATTTGTATGTGCTTTCAAAAATTAAAGCAAACGATGCATGAGGCATTAATCCATATCCAATATACAAATGTATGTGCGATATATAAAAAATAATAAAGCATAAAAAGAATGCATGGTGATAATAAAAAAAATGATGGACAAAATGCAATATAATTTAAAGCATAAAAAAGAAAAAAGTACACTAAAAAAACACAACAATCAGACAAACAAACAAAGCTTAATCCATAGGTTCCTAGTGGAGTCACCATTATGTCACATGGGTGTGGCGTCGTGACGATCATCCTCCCGAACAAGGATTATTAGTGGTGATGTAGGTGGAAAGGATAAGGAATTCTTGTCCTTTATCAATAAAATAAGAAAATGAGAGTCGTTACCTAGTATTTTGGTCACTAGAAACCCTAATTGGTCTCAGAGTCTGGGTAAGTGGATTAATTGCGTAAAGAGAAGTATCATCACCCTTAATACGTCTTACCTAAGGTAAGCTGCCTTGTTTATTTGCTTGATATAAACTAAAGTATCGTTGTGTTTTCTAACTATTGGTCTATTTAGGGTTCAAGAAAAGTCCTTCTTAGTAAAGAGATTCTTATCTTATCAAGTTAAAACCTAACCATTCTAGTGCCAAAACATAAAAACAAAATGAACTGTCTTTCTTTTCATATTGAGAATACATTTTATGTATTAGTATATAATCTCGTATAATAAAATAAACAAAAAAAATTATGTTTTTGAAGTGTAGACAAAGTTCTAACAGATAATCATAAACTAGTTATGATACTTTGTGATTGATTCTTGTATTTTTTTTTCAAAGTATGATAAAAATGAAATTTAAAAAAAATAAAATACTTATGAAAATTTTAGAATTTGGCCATATGCAAGGAAAATATATATATAGCTTTATTTGGCAAAAAAAAACTCATTTTTTCTTGTAATAAAACTACTAAAATAGGCCTAAGGGGTATTTTTCAAACACACCCTTAAACCAAAAAAATCTTTAACAAAATAACATGGCAAACCAAACAGGGTTTTAAACCCTTAACCCAAATTTGACTCAACACTTTTTGTTCGACCATAATCCGAAATCAAGATCTTTGTTTGACCCAAAAGCAACCAAACAAACAAAAAAGAAGGCAAAAAAACAGATTAAACAAAAAAAAACACAAAAACCTAAAAATTCTTGAACAAAACAAATCAAACACCAAAAAAATAAAGAACACCGAAATCCAAACCCAACAATGTGGAACCCAAAATAGACCAAATATGGTAAAAAAACAATACACATATATGTTGGAAATCATGCAATGATCAATAATCTAGCGTTCATTTACTTCAATTATTATAATTTTGTCAAAATGGGTTTCACTTCAATTAACACTGGTTCTAGAGCTCTTCATCCTACTCATCTATACAACTCTTTCAAATAGTCTAAGCCAATGACCTCACCCCCACAGGATCACCTACAATATTACAACTCTGGTTCTCAAAGCATCAACTTCCTTATTCTGAAACCTGATTTGTGCACGAAAGGAACCCATCGAGCATACATGTATTTAAAACTCTTCCAATGGCTATTCAAGAACTTTAATTATTCATTATCTGAATATAGAAAGAATTATTTATAAGGTTGCATTTGATTAATATTTTAGGATATATATAAGGGATTGATATAGAAGAGACAGAAACATATCTGATTGAAGAAATTGAGATAGAATAATTAACATTATTGTAGTTTATTTAGAAGCTATAATTAACTAGTTTTATATGATAAAGAAAATATTCATTCAATATGATATTTTAAATTGAACTTTCATCATTAATTTCTTAAAAATGTGGCATATCTATTTAATTATTTCCATGTAAAGAGTTACTTGAAACTATGACAATCGAGAATTATTGGCACATGGTAAGCAATTCCTCCTATTAATGTATGAGATTATCATTATAAAGTTGCCGTTGTACTTGTAAAAGCTAGCTAAGAATTTCTATTAATTTAATATTGTTTGTTTAAAAGGGTGTTTGAGAGTATGATATCTAACAGTTATTTTTTAAACTGTTTTTTTTATTTATATATACATTAAAATAATAACTTTTTAAAATTTATTTTTGATATCAGCACATCAAAATGATCTAATAACATAAAAAAATTAATTAAAAATAAAAAAACTAAATTTTAGCCGACACTATTGCTATCCTGAACAAGGACCAAGACTGAAATTAAACTACTGGGGATAGACATTGATGTTCAAAAAAGTTGGGATTCCACTACTTCAGCTCATGGAGAGCTATTGCCTTGAAAGTGTTTTAAAGAGACAAAGGAAAATGGATATAAAGTAATCACCACTAAGCTTTTCTGCTCTATCCACAAAAGCTTCCTGTTTGCATTCAATTAATGATATGATCGACGACCAGGAAGAACAGAATTCTAAATAAAATATTAATAAAAAAAAGGTTGCTCCCTGATTTTTTTTTTAATTTCTTATATTCGTTTTAGAGGAAGCCCTTCCTGCAACTATTTTCCTTTCTTTTTTGCCCTAATTTCATGAAAAGCAAATTATTCTTACAAGAGAAGACAACTTGCGAGGAGGCTTGAACAAACTGAGGCTGTTATTTCGATGTTCTAGTTCCCATCAACTGGGGTCTAAAACAAAATGTATTCCCTGTAGGAAAAACACTAAAAACCAAAGGCATAAAGTGGAATTCTCCTACAAAAGGTGGGATGCTTCCTTTTCCTTTTGAATTCTTCAACCGAAATAGCCACTAGGGAGAGTCTTGATGGAAATCCGTCTCAGAATCTGTGACATCCCACCACTTCCATAAGCACAGCTCGTGTAAATGGATTCCTTCTTGGTTGGGAATCTCGTAGATTCCACTACGCTAAAGAAGCACTAACTTTTGTTATGGGATCTCTGCCAAAAATAAAAACTCTCTCCTTTTGTATTTTCCATCGGCTTATGTTGCATAGCCTCCAGTTACTTCAGTGATCGCCATCGCCATTGATAGAGCTTAAACTGTTTTCATTGATTAAAGAAATCTCTTGTAATCATTTATAAGGTGTTTGTTTATGCTGTAATTGAAACGGAGCTGAATTGGCTTGTTTTTTTTTAAATTTTAATCGATTATTTTTCTTCTAGTTTTTTCGATTTTCTCAGTTTTTCAATTTTTTTCTCACCCCTATATATATATATAAAAACTATATTCTAAAATATCTTTGTAGCTTTATACAGAAATCTTGCTTATACAGAAAACTTCTCACTTACAACGAGAGGGATTATAACTATTTTTTTCTCCATTTAATTGGGAAAAGAAAATTGATTGTGCCTATAAGCATGATTATGACATGCATGGGATGTATAGCTGCTAAGTATATGGACCAAATAGACGTACAAAAACCTAAGAAATCAATTTAGAGGGACAAAAATTCATTATTATTTTGGTGAAAACTCTATCATAGTTTACTTTGTGATTATTTTCATGTGTTTATTCGCAATTATTTTCAAACTTTATCCGTATTTTACTTGAGAATGGAGAGGCATGCCAAAAGTCCCGGTGGGGGGAGGTAGAAAAGTCTACGAATTGAATATTGGCCTCCTCAAGCCACATCAAATTTCTAGAAGTCATTTATTAGATAACTCTGTTTTTAATTAGTCATACTAGGATTTATTTCTAAGTCGTAATTAAGTTTTGGCAAATTATTATCAAGACATGGAACTAGCATAAAAATACTCTAATCATTTAAAAAAAACTATAGATTCAATTAACCTTTACATGAATTAAAAAGTCAACTTTCTTGATTTAAGAAAAAATCAAAGTTTCATTAATTCTATAAACGAGTTCTTAGCTAACCATAACCTATTTCTCAAAGTATTCTACCTTCCAAAAACAAACTCTCTCTCTCTCTCTCTCTCTCTCTCTCTATCTCTCTCTCTCTCTCTCTCTCTCTCTCTCTCTCTCTCTCTATATATATATATATATATATATATATATATATATATATATATATATATATATATATTCAATCTGATCTATTGATATTAGGTTATTGAGTCTAGAGCTTTATAATTTTTTTTGTTTTTACTTTTGAGTTGTTATCCTGATCTCTTAGCCTAGATCGTGAGTATAAAAGAAAAAAACACCAAAGAAAAAATCCTAGTCAACTTCGGCTCGCTCAACTAACCCACAATCCGCAACATGAGAATGGGAGAAAAAAAAATAAATTTAAAATAAAAACCTAGGAAAAAAGACAAAAGTTAAATCGATAAAAACAAATGATAAAAAAACGAAGTCATCCCGGGCTAACTCAACTAACCCGCAACTCGAGTTAAACTCACATAAAGGAAAACAAAAAAAATTATAAAGCTCAAGGCCCAATAACTTAATGTCAAATGATGAAGTTAAAAAAGAAATCAATCTCCAAAAAGTAAAAAAAAAAAAAAAATCTTGAGTCAATCCAGGTAAATTTGACTAATTCGCTACACTAGATATGAAATTGGGATAAAAAATTATTATTTTTAAAAAAGACCTAAAAAAGACTAAATTTAAATAAAAAAACATCAAGAAAAAAACTAGCATCAATCTAGGATAATTTAACTAACTTGCAACCCAGGATAACCTCACAGAAAAGAAAACGAAAAAGACCACAAAACTCAAGGCCTAATAATATAATTTCAATCATGAAATTGAAAACAAAAAAAAAACTATTTAAAGAAAAATGTCAAAAAAAAAAACTTAAGACATGAGATAAGAGATTGAGATAAACCCATTGAAAACAAATCACAAGCTCAAAACCTAGTAACTCCATGTAAAAGAAAGTGAAAAAAATCACAATGCTCAAAACCTAATAACTCCATAGAAAAAGACTAAATTAAATCTATCTAATCTTTGAGAATTGTCACCCTGATTATGAGATCGGGGTTACCTCATAAAAGGCAAATAAAAAAAATCACTAAACAAAATCCTTAATCAAACAAAATTAAAAAAAAAACAAATAAATAGCAATCAAAACAATGAGTACCAAATATAATATAACAATAAAATGAAAGAAAATAATGAAGGACTAAATTAAAAATCTGAAAAAATATAAAAAATAGCAATCAAAAGAATAAGAACCAAAATTGAAAACAAAAATTAAATGAAATAAACTGATGATGGATGAAATTAAAAATAAATCAAGAAAATGACAAAAAAAAGGTAGCAATCAAAAAAATAAGGACTAAATTAGATATAAAAATTAAATGAAATATAATACCTATGGAATAAATTGAAAAATAAATAAAGTTAAAAAAGCATTAAAAGCAAAAGAAAGAGCAATTAAAATAATGAAAATTAAAATTAATATAAATACAAATTGAAGGACACAATTGATTTTTGGATGGGCTGACATGAAAATCGAGGCAATGAGAGAGAATAGAAAGAGGGGAAGAAAAAAGGCTCACTAGAGCCCAAGTACAGCTTCATCGCTAACACGTGCCACACCATCGTGAAGAGGATGACACATCACTTCAATCGTTGTTGCAGGCAAAGGCATTTCAACACCGAAAGGCATCATATGCATGCCTAAGTGGCGTGGGCACCTTCCACTCAGTGGTGTATGTGCAACACATGTCAACCATCTTTTTTTAATTAATTTTATATGTCCAAATAGATAATTACAAAAAAAATATCAAAAAGTCTAAAGTGCCCATAATCAGAAGCTTTTTGTTTTTTTCTTTCAAGGGAAATGTGGTCAATTTACAATGCATTCAAAGCATGAAATGACCTAAAAGGCCTTAATCCAAATTATGTTTTTATTTTATTTTTAGGGGTATTAAAGTCATTACTTTGTGCATCAAATATGTAAACAAACTTCTTTATCCCCTTGGAATTTGAAGTTTGTGTGTACAGTAAAATTTTAATGTTTTTTAGTGTTTTTTATAACTTATATGTCATTAATTGACTTCATATTTAATAGTTGTTACTAGTTATTTGGTCTACGTTTCTTTGTAGGTTAGATAATTTTTTCTCCAATAAAAAAATTAAATATGAGAATTCTCTAACTCGTTTTTTGATATAAAAAAATAGCAATAAAAAATAAGAACCAAAATTAAATATAAAAATAAAATAAAATAAAATAATGAGGAATGAAATTGAAAAAAATCAAGAAAATGACAAAAAAACAAAAATAAATAGCAATAAAAAATGAGAATAAAATTGGATACAAAAATTAAATGAAATAAAATACCCGTGGAAGAAATTGAAAAATGAATAAAGTTAAAAAAGCAAAAATTAAAATTAATATAAATACAAATTGAAGGACAATTGATTTTTGGATGGGCTGGCATGAAAATCAAGGCAATGAAAAAGGATAGAGAGAGTGGAAGAAAAAAGGCTCTCCGGAGCCTAAGTACAACTTCATCACTAACACGCGCCACCACTATAAAGATGATGAGGTGTCACTTCAATCGTCGTTATAGACAAAGGCATGTCACAACCAGGAAGCGTCGCATGCATGCCCAACTAGTGTTGGCACCTCCCACTCGATGGTGCATGTGTAGCACATGTCAACCACACTTTTTTAATTAATTTTATATATGTGAAAAGACTTAATTGCCCCTCATCCAAATAGATAATTACAAAAAAAAAAAAAACAAATCACAAATTTTGAAGTGCCCCTAACCATAAGCTTTTGTTTTTATTTTTTTATTTTAAGGGAAATGTGGTCAATTTACAATGCGTCCAAAGCATGAAATGACCTGAAAGCCCTTAACTCAAGCTATGTGTTTTTTTAAAAAAAACTTTTAGAGGTATTAAAGTCATTACTTTGCACATCAAATATAAAAAATGACTTCTTTGTCCCTATGGAATTTGAAAATGACAAACATATACTATGGAAAAGACTTCTTCTTCTTCTTCTTCTTTTTTATTGAAATGTAAGAATATATTAAAGATAAAAAAATATATACAGAGCAGGAAAGTCATGAGAACAAGGTCCCTAACTAGGCATAAATAAATGTTGATATCTGAAACCTAAAAAACATGAGTTTAAAAAAAGAAAAAAAAATCAAGACAACCCGAGTAAACCATCTAAACCTAAGTTAATCTCTAAAACTCACATTTTGTGAAACTCTAGACTCGGCTTTGTCAAGAAGCTAAATTTCAAATCAATTTAATGTTGGAGGATGAAATTGAAAGAAAACAAATAATTTAAAGTGAATCAAAAGAATGAAAATCAAATTTGATGGAGGAAAAAACCTAAAGATACTAAATTGTAAGAAAAAAACAATCTAAAAAATTATTTCAAACAAAACAAATACCAATTAAAAAAAATTGGGACCATATTTGAAAGATGAAAAAAATTAAAGGGTCGAAAATTGAAAAAAAAACTCAATTTTATAAATTAATCCAAATAAAATAAATAGTAATAAAAAAATAAGAACCAAACCCGAAAGAATAATAAATTAAAGGAATACTTTAAAAATTTGAAAGGTCAAGTATAGAAATTAAGGAGAAGATAGAGAAAAACGGGGGAATAAAAAAATGATCATCAGTGCCAAATTGAATGTTCATTGGCCACACATATCGCCTCACCATAAAAGAGACATTAAGACGAATCTAATGCCATAACAAAAGGCAGCGTCTGGCTACTGAACAACCCCAAACATGCCGCCGAAAAGCCTAAGGATTGTCCACACAATAATACGTGATTGCCCGCGTTAACACCTTTTTTTAATAATATTTATTTATATTAAATTATAAATTTTCCCTTGAACCAACATAATAATAATAATAAAAAAAACCCTAAGTGAAAAGACAACAATTCACCTGAACATAAACTATAGAAAATTCCACTTGTAAAAGGCATGTATGTAAGTCATTTTACTATTCTAAAAAAATAAAAATATAAAAACAACCATATGACATTTCCTTTTCTCATATACTATTTCTTTTTTTTTTTATTTCTATCATCATATATTAAAATTATCTAAAAACACATAAGGATATTAATTTAATATTTTTTTAAAATTAAAAAAATTAAATGCATCAACACTCTTATCAAACTCAAATTTCAAGTAAAATATATCATCAACGAATAATTAAATTATGAAAGATAATAATCCATCCAATTTAACTCCCCATCATTATAAATTATCATTTTTTGTTGACTTAGGGGGGAAAAAAGAGGGTGTGAAAGAACATTTGTTCAATCTTGAATTGATACAGGCTTGCTTTGACATTTAAACCATTGACAACGAACTGGTCACTTGAGATTATCAAATTATTATTTTATTATTTTATTATTATTATTATTATTACGAGAAAATGGGTTACCACAAATGTAAAAAGGAAGCAATGGATGGCTATCATGGCGAAAGTCGTAGGTGAAGCTGCCATTGACTTGGTAAGAAAAGGCTCGTTGGAAACTTCCTTCAACAAAAACGCGTTTTACTAATTCACATCTGCAGGATTGCCTTGATAAAGCAAAGCCTCTCATCCTTTGCTTCTAATCTAGAAAAATAAAAGGGGGGAAAAAGTGCAAAAGGCCTCTCTTTGATCGATTGTTGCAGGATAGACACAAGGGTTTCTTGTTTTGGTGTTTCTCGGAAGATATGTGTCCTTTCAGGTTCATCTTGGTGTTTTTGTCAGCAGTTTTGGCTGGATATTTTGCATGGAGGACAGTGCGATCGTCGCCAGAGATTGACGACATGGTTTCCGATGATTCAACGGCTGAAAAGACTTCAGTGGAAGATAAACAAGAATTCAATTCGAAAAGGGTATCGAGGATTCTCTTCTTGTTCTTTATCTTTATGATCCCTTGGGTTTAATCTTTCGCTTTCAAAGAAATCTTGTTTTCTTTCCTTGTCTAATTACAGGTCTTGAATATTTCTTGTTATTGGATTTTCTTTTCAGATGATTCAAAATGGATTCTGGGTATTTGTCGACATGGCCAGTGGGAGCTACTTGTGGAGGAATTTGAAGGAGATGAAGAAAGATGCGACCTTGAAAAGCTCGTAAGGTTTAATCATGGATCTGTTTGGATTTCCTTCTTCTTTTTTTGTAAATAATAAGATCTCTGTATCATAACAGTGGGGGGAATTTGTGCTGTTGAGGATGGGAGGAGGGAGCTGTGTTTTGTTAGTTGCTACTTAAGAGATGTCCTGAAACTGTAGAATGTCAATTGAGAATCCTTCGATTAATGGACATCAACTTGAGCACCACATTTTTAAATCGCATAGATTCCATAGAAAAAACTATGGGTGTTTGTAAGTGTAGTGTAACTTTGTTTTTAT
>Ga0325405_1000824_pt1 | contig 30412 bp, 26 predicted proteins | sample PopdelMetagenome_21_FD_205663 | JGI IMG/M metagenome (GOLD analysis project Ga0325405, IMG submission 205663) | Populus deltoides microbial communities from Bellville, Georgia, United States - Xylem-Control-R2 | ecosystem: Host-associated > Plants > Phyllosphere > Stem > Wood/Secondary xylem... | reverse complement strand
AAATATTAGAAAATTAAGGACCATACATGGATGCTTCATTTAAGACACTAAAAAAAATCACAACTCAATTTTAAGTTTAAATTACCAGGGATAAGAAGAGGAAGAGAGACAGAAAGAAGAGCATCTTTGCCGGGTTATCAAAACTTTTGGAAATGGAGTCCCAAGCCAAGCTTGCCACACTTGGAGCTGCGAAGAACAAGAAGAAGACGGGCCTCAACATAGTAGGCAGGCTGTTGCCCCCTGATAACCTTTGATATAGTGTAACAAACAGGACAATATAATGTGCCATGCCCAAAGAGAACATACAAACAGCACTCTCCCTCCACCCCATTTCCGCTGCAGCCCGGGCCCCTACCAAATTCCCTATCACTGATAGCTGACTGGTCGGATTCGCCACCGCTGATAAAAACCTCTTTCCTTTAGTAAACCACTGGCCGTAGATTTTGACATCGAGAACCACCACTGGAACCACAAAAACCCACCACAGAACTAGGCAGTACATGGTTTTTGGAGTAATGAATGGTGATGATTGAAGCAAAAGAGGCCAGGAAATCCAAGGAGCAAAAAGATAGTTCACTCCTACATGGTGCAAGAACTCAGCCTTCACCATTTCAAAGTGATATAAACATCTAAGGATATACAGAACAGAGAGTGAGGCTAATGAGAAGAGAGCTAGTGGCCAGAGAAGAACAAAAGCTGTGGAGGGCAGCATTCGAAACATACGTCTAAGAGCAAGTGCATCATCAGGAGATTCTCCAAGGATTTTCCATAGTAAGGCTTGACTACATAGAGCAAGGCTAATCCTAAAGTAACCGGTGTTGGAGAAAACAAATGACAGAATAGAGGAGGGATCACAACTCACATAATTTGATGGAATACAATACACTAAATAATGGTATTCTCACACTTTTCATTATCAAATCCATACAATATATATAGACATTATAAAATGTCTTTTACAATCTTCAAAGTACTTAATTAATATTAGACTCTTCAATACTTACTCTAGATTCATTGTACTACTAGATTCATAGTAATTCTAGGTTCGTAGTATTTCTAATGTGGATGATTATTCATTGAACTAACTTCAATACACTTAATCTTGATAAACAAGTTTAATAACTAACATTCTCCCCTCTTAAACTTGTTCCGTCCATCTTCATGATTCCAAGTTTCTTCTGCAAATAACATAACGCATCAGTCTTCAATGGCTTTGTAAAAATGTCTGCAATTTGTTCATGAGTTTTGACATGAACTAACTCCACATCGCCTTCTTTTATGTGCTCTCTGATGAAGTGAAATCGAGTATCAATATGTTTTGAACGTTTATGATGAACTGCATTCTTTGCAAGTGCTATAGCAGACTTGTTATCAACAAGGATTCGTATAGCCTTGCTCTGTTTCTGCTACAAATCTTCCATCAGTTTCCTTAGCCATATTGCATGACACACACACGATGCAGCAGCAATGTATTCTGCTTCACATGTGGATAATGCAACAATAGATTGTTTCTTTGATGTCCACGTGAAAGCTGTTTCTTCCATAAAGAATACAAATCCAATTGTGCTTTTTCTGTCTTCCAAGCTTCCTGCCCAGTCACTGTCACTATAACCTGTAATTTCAAGATTTTGCGAAGATGAATAAAACAATCCATAGCTTGTAGTTCCTTTAACAAAACGAAGGATCCGCTTTGCTGTCTTCAAATGTGAACTTCTCGGCTTCTCCATATATCTGCTAATCAAGCCAACTCCATACAGAATATCTGGTCTGGTACATGTTAAATAACGCAAGCAACCCACAATACTTTTATAGTATGAAGGATTAACTAAATCTCCTTCTCCTTCTTTAGTTAACTTGGTTCCATATTTAACTGGATTGTCTGCTGGACAACAATCTTCCATAGCAAATTTCTTCAAAACTTCTGTTGCATACTTGGTTTGTGAAATAAAGATTCCATCACTGCATTGCTTCACCTCTAATCCTAGAAAATAGGCCATGAGACATAAGTCTGTCATTTCAAATTCCTTCACCATGGATTGCTTGAAGTCTTGAATCATAGTTGGATCATCTCCTGTGAAAAGTATATCATCAACATATAAACAAACAAACATTATTCTGCCTTGTAAACTTTTCTTCACATATAATGCATGTTCATAAGGGCATCTTATGAATCCTTTCTAGGAAAGATAGCCATCAATCATGGAGTTCCATGCTCTAGGTGCTTGTTTAAGCCTATAAAGAGCTTTCTTCAATCTGCAAACCTTCTCTTCTTCTCCTTTTACCACAAAACCCGCTGGTTGTTCTACATACATTACCTCTTCAAGGTTGCCGTTCAAGAATGCTAACTTTACATCCATTTGAAAAATCTTCCATCTTTTCTAAGCTGCTAGGAAAATCATCAATCTTACTGTTTGCATTCTTGCTACTGGAGCAAAAACATCTTCATAATCAACTCCATATTGTTGCTTGTACCCCTTCGCTACTAATCTGGCTTTATGTTTTTCAATTTCTCCTTCTGCATTCCTCTTTGTCTTGAAGATCCATTTTACTCCTATTGCATTGTGTCCTTTGGGAAGTGTTGTCAATTCCTATGTATTATTTTTTATGATAGAACAAATCTCCTCCTTCATTGCTTTTTTCCACCTATCTTCTTGATATGCTTCTTCAAATGTAATAGGATCATTTCCTAAAAACAAGCAAAGCATATTAACATCATCAAGATTGATTCTTTCTTTTACATCATAAATCTCTTGTATGCTCTTCGTCTTTCTTGTTGTTGAGCTTGAAAGACTAGCAGGACTGTTAGTTGATGCGGATGGAGCTAACATGATTTCTCCTTCATCTTTCTGAATATGTTCTTCATCTACAATTAGTTTCTGTGGCTGATCTTCAGAATTCCAACTCCATTCTTGCTCTTCATCAAACTTCACATCTCTTGACATGATCACCTTCTTTGTCATCGGATTGTACAATTTGTAACCATGCGAGTTTTCTCCATATCCCAGCAGTATGCATTTCTGACTTTTATCTTCAAGTTTGGTTCTTCTTTCCTCTTGAATTTTGGCATAAGCAACACTGCCAAAAATTCTCAAATGATCAACTCTTGGTTTCTTCATGCTCCATTCTTTTTCTGGTGTGATCTTCTGAAGTCTTTTTGCTGTAAATCTGTTCAACAAATACACAACACATACAACTGCATCTCCTTAAAACTCTTTTGGACAATTTTTTTTCTTTTAGCATACATCTAACCATGTTCATAATAATTCTGTTTTTTCTTTCTGATACTCCATTCTATTGTGGAGTCTGTGGCATTGTGAGCTGATGAACAATACAATTTTCCTTACAATAATCATCAAAATCATGAGAAACATACTCTCCTCCCCTATCTGTTCTTAGGCATTTTAGCTTACATTCACTTTGTTTTTCTACTAAATTTTTAAACTCCTTAAATTTTCCCAACACTTCTTTCTTTTCTTTTAACACATATACCCATGTCTTTCCACTAAAATCATCAGTAAAAGTGAGAAAATACCTGCTTCCTCCTATTGAAGTAGGCGAAATAGGGCCACACACATCTGAATACACCAGGTCGAGAGGCTGAGATGCTCTTGAGCTCTTCTTTAGGAATGGCTTTCTGTGCTGCTTTCCCATTACACACACTTCACACATTCTGCTTGTGTGCTCTAACTTTGGTATTCCAAGAACCATTTTGCTTTTCTCCATCAGCATAAATGATCCACAGTTCAAATGTCCATATCGCAGATGCCATAAATTCATCATGTTAGAGATTTCTGCCTTAAAACATTTTGACAGATATATGCTCAGATCCAGAGGGAACATCATGTTTCTAGTCATTTTAACTGAAGCAATTGCAGCTCTAGACTCATAAAAAATCTTCAGATTCTTGTCCTTCATCTGCACTTCAAAGCCTTTCTCCAAAAATTGCCCCAAACTCAGAATATTGTTCTTCATGTCTGGAACATAAAAAACTTCTGATATGAACTTCTGCTCACCATTCTTAAGTTCAATAAGAATTCTGCCTCTTCCTTCAATTGGTCTTTGAGAAAGATTTCCAAAGGTAATGTTACCTTTATAACTTTCACCGATATCAACAAATGCTTCCTTCATACCACATATATGATTTGATGCTCCTGTATCTAGATACCAGGTGCTGGAGTTGCTGCCATCAAATTTTCCACAAGCCAACAATAATGCAGGCTCTTCATAATCAATTTCTTTCTCAACAAGGTTGACATTCTTGTCTTCAAATTTTTGTTGTGAACAATCTGAAGCAAAATGACCATACTCTTTACAATTATAACATTGTACGTTTACATAATTATTCCTCCAATTTGAATATCCTCCATGACTTCTTCATCTGCTTCTACCACGACCTCTGAAATTAAAATTTTGATTTCGTGCTCCATGAGATTCTTGATTTCTGAATGATCTTCCTCCTCTTCCTCTTCTATAAATGAACCTTCCTCTTTGAAATGCTCATTTGCCAGATTCATTAACATTCTTCACGGTTAACTTTGTTTGCAATGCTTGTTCAAGAGATCTTCCTTCTTCTCTTCTATCAATTTTCTACTCATAGGCTTGCAGAGATCCCATTAATTCTTCTACTGTCAGATCTTTCAAATTCTTTGATTCTTCAATTGTTACGACCACATGATCAAACTTTGAATCTAGAGACCTCAAAATTTTCTCCATCACACGAACATCATCAATATTTTCACCATTCCTTCTCATCTGGTGAACCACATAGATTACTTTTGTGAAGTAATCTGAAACTCTCTCATTACTTTCTTTACTCAACTTCTTAAAGTCTCCTCTCAATGCTTGCAACCGTACCTTTTTTGTCTTTTCAACTCCACTATAAGTCTTGTTAAGCATTTCCCATGCCTCCTTTGACGTCTTTGCTGGTGCCACCATCTCAAGAGTTGCTTCATCAAGTCCTTGATAAATGGTGAATAACGCCTTGTTATCCTTTTTCCTTCATTCTCTCAATGTTTGTCTTTCTACATTACTCATTGCTGCCTCTTCTCTTGTTGATTCTGATTCAGTGTAACCATCTTCAACTATCTTCCATAACTCTTGTGATCTTAGTAGTGCCTTGTATTGAATACACCACAGATCATAGTTTTGTTTGGTAAGACAGGGAATATGAAATTGAGAAATGTTGTTGCTGGAAGCCATATCTACTTGCAAGCTCTGATACCACTTTGTTGGAGAAAACGAATGACAGAACAGAGGAGGGATCACAACTCACATAATTTGGTGGAATACAATACACTAAACAATGGTACTCTCACACATTTCATTATCAAATCCATACAATATATATAGACATTATAAAATGTCTTTTACAATCTTCAAAGTACTTAATTAATATTAGACTTTTCAATACTTACTCTAGATTCATTGTACTACTAGATTCATAGTATTTCTAATGTGGATGATTATTCATTGAACTAACTTCAATACACTTAATCTTGATAAACAAGTTTAATAACTAACAATCGGCATGTAACCTAGCCAAGATTGATATCAAAGATTGCTTGATGATAGATAGAGAGCCACGATGTGGTGATGGTATTGCTGTTTGCTCGATCACAATTTCGATAACGGGTGGAATTTCTTGCTTTCATATTTATTAAGGAAAGAGACTTGTACATGTAAATGACTTATATAGAAATAGTTATCATGTAGTATATTTCACTCTTATATTAAACAAAACTCTAAAAGTATAAATACAAAGAAATGATTGTTCTTATTGACAATCATTATAGTTCACAAAAAGACAATCTCTCAACATAATTCAACTTGGTCTCAGAGCAGGAAAATCATCCTTCACTCTTCTTCTTTATATTTGGTCCTCTCTTCCAGACCGGCCTGCATCTTCACCTCTCTTGTCAATGAAAAATCAAGAACTTCAACAATCTGCTGCTGCCGCCGCATCAATCCTTCACTCTTCTTTCTCTCCTTCGCCGCCACCAATGTTGGCTGCTACCTCTAATGCATCCACTGTTGCTACTGACAACCAAGTGCCTCTATATTCTTTTTTAGATGTCATGACTGTTATGATAAAAGGGTCTGTTATCTTTCCTCTTCCTAATACTCAACAAGTAATCTCTTTAAAGCTCTCTAACACTAATTACTTATATTGAAGGATGTAGATGAAACATTTTCTTTTGGTCAAGGCGTGTACTTCTTTGTTGATGGCACATCATCATGCCCTCCTTATCATCTACTATCTATTACGATATCCTTACCATTTATCAATCCTGCATACTTATCATGAAAGCAACAAAACCACTTAATCATAAGGGCTCTTCAATGTTCTCTCTCTATAGAAGTTTTGCATCTAGTTGTGGATTGTAACACCTCCCACAGTTTTTGAACAATGTTGAAAACAATCTTCACTTCTCCTTTCAACTAACGGATTACGATGACTTTCTCAGCACTTATTTATAGAAAGCAAATGCCTTATTTGATGAACTTGTTGCTGCTGGCAGACCGATCTCCATGGAAGAATTCAACTTGTATGTGTTCCGTGGGTTATGCAACGATTTTAAGGATTTTGTAACCAGCTTGTCTACTAAGGCTGATCCCATCTCGTACACCGATCTTCATAGCCACCTCCTCACACATCAGTTTCTCCACAAAGCTTCTCTCCAACTTCTTGTAACAACTCATTTGTTACCAACTCCAATATAACAACCATCTGTATTTTTTGTGCAGCATTATTTTGGTTCCAGTATTGGCAGAAATGGTCGGTTTCCTAGGGGCTAGAGACAAAATAATCGTAGCAGCTATAATCATGGAAATCATGGCTATGGTTTAGCCCATAATTTCAATACTAACAGTTATGCTTCATGTGATAAATTTAGACAGCAGGGAAATCGTTTCTCTTCTGGTTCCTCCTCTCGAAATTTTAGGCAGCAAGGTAACCGATTTGGAGGTTATAACTGAACCGTAAAGTGTCAATTGTGTTATGAGTATGGACGTACTGCCCAGCAGTGCTCTTAGTTGGCTACTTATCATCTCTACACATGTTTACCTTATCCAATATTTATGTTCCTGATATTAAAAAACCTCTACTGTCTATTCAAGAATTTAATCTTAAGAATAACGTGTACTTTGAATTTCATCCCTTTCTATTTTATATTAAGGATCTTATGACAAAGGAAGTGCTTCTTTCCAGTCAGAGTAGAGATGGTCTATATGTTTTGTTCGAGTCATTTGCAACGTTGTTGCCTCAAGTTTTCTCGTCTACATGTCTCTCTCCTTCCGCTGATGTCTGGAATTGTCGACTTGGGCATCCCAGTCCATGTATTTTGCACTTTTTGGTGTCAAATAAAAAGGTTTCCTATACATCAAAACAATTTAATTTTAATTGTCCAACATGCTCTCTAGGCAAGTTGTCTCGTTTGAATTTAAAAACTATGGGTCATCAAACTCAAGCTCCTCTTAACTTGATTTTTAGTGATGTTTAGGGTCCTTTTTCTATGTTGTCATCTGATGGATTTCGCTATTTTGTTATTTTTATGGATGCCCATATGAAATTTATTTGGTTTTATCCTTTGGTTGCTAAATCTAATGTTTTTACTATCTTTCATCAATTTCAGGTGCTCGTTGAGTGCTAGTTTTCTTTAAAAATTAAGTCTGTTCAAACATATTGGGGTAGTGAATATCAAAAACTCAATAAATATTTTAAAACAATTGGTCTTCATCATCGTGTGATCTGCCTGCATACTCATAAATAAAATGGCATGGTTGAACGCCATTATAGATATATTGTTGAAACTGGGCTTACTCTTCTTGGTCAATGTAAAGCTCCCCTAAAATACTGTAGTTATGCTTTTGAAATTCAGTTTATTTGATTAATCGCATGCCCACTCAAGTTCTTAACCATAAGAAACCTTTTGAATGTCTTTTAAAGTTGCCTCCTGATTATACTTTTCTTCGTACTTTCGAGTGTCTCTACTTCCCATTTCTTCGTTCATACAATGCTCGTAAGTTAGATTTTCACTTTCTGCATGTGTTTTTCTAGGTTATAACAACTCTCATTTAGGTTATTGATGTCTTGATTTGTTGTCAAATCGTATTTATCTTGCTCGTCATGTTTAGTTTCATGAAAATATTTTTCCTTTTGACAAGTCTGAACTGATTATAGCTCTACCCATACAACCTTTTACTGTCACTTTACAATCTCTCAGGCTACCTTATCTAGTCACTCACCTGATGCCCCCTACACCTACTACAATCCCTTCGAGTCCCTTACCATTACTTGCATATCACTGTCATGATTATTTTTTAGGTACAGGTTCAGATTCACCACTCTCACATGCACCTTTCATCTTCCCTGTTGTTTCCTCCATTGGTTCACCTGTTGTTTCCCCCACTGGTTCCCCCTCTCGGCATGATCTTATATTGAGCTCTTCACCACCAAGTTCTTCCTTTATTTCCCCTACCGGACTTGACTTATATGTTGATTTATTTCAATTCTCTCTTCAAGAAATGTCCTAACGTACCAGTGTGTCTTCAACTCCATCTCAGGTTGCCCACACTCATTCCATGGTGCTTCACCCACGTCCATCCAAAAACATAAACTTGAGTGTTGCATCTGCCTCCCGGGTTGTTTCTTTCCTTTAACAGGAACCACTTTCATTTATGGATGCCAACAAGTACTTTATTTGGCATAATGCCATGCAAAAGGAAATCTGGGCCTTTCATTGTAATCAAACTTGGTCGTTGGTACCTTTTCATTCATCTATGAATGTGGTTGGCAGTAGGTGGGTGTATAAGATCAAGCAACATGTTGATGGTCAGATTGACTAGTATAAAACATCGTTGGTTACCCGCGATTTCACTCAGCATGAGGGGATATATTATTTAGAGACATTTAGTCTAGTAGTTAAGCTTATAATGGTTCGACTTGTGTTCATTATTGCTGTCTTTTATGGTTGGAAAATTCATTAGTTGAATGTCCATAATGCTTTCTTGAATGACATTTTTCAGGAAGAGGTGTATATTGCACAACCACATGGTTTTATTGACCCTATACTTCCATCTCATGCGTGTCATCTTCATAAATCATTGTATGGATTGAAACAAGCGCCTCGAGCATGGTACAACCGGTTAAACGAGTTTCTAATTTCCATTGGATTTTAGGCATCCAAGGTTGATACTTCTCTTTTTATCCTTTCTTTCATTGGTGCTATGTTTATTTGCTTGTGTATGTTGATGATATTCTATTGATCGGGAGTAACTCGACTTTGCTTCACCGATTGATTACTTTATTGCAATCAGGATTTAAGCTTCGGGATTTAGGTTCCGTTCATTTCTTGTTGGGCATTGAAGTTAAATCTACTGCTATAGGTGTTTTACTTAGTCAATACAAGTATACGTTAGATATTATCCAACGAGAAGGTATGGCTTATTGCAAACTAGTTGACACTCCTTTGTCTAAATTGGGAATCATGCATGGTACTTTTCACTCTGATCTGACACGCTATAAACAGATTGTTAAGGCTCTGCAATATCTTACTTTCACTATACCTAATATTTGCTATACAATCAACAAGGTATGTTAGTTTATGCATGTCCCTACTGAGGATCATTAGGCTGCCGTTAAGCGCATCCTGCGTTACCTCTAAGCTACAACCTTCTATAATCTGCACATTACTCGGGATTCCTTCTTGTCCCTTCATGGTTGCACTAATGCTGATTGGGCTAACAATATTTTTGATTGAAAATCAATAGGTGGTTATCTTATGTATCTTGGTTCTACCCCTATTTCATGGAAATCCAGGAAACAACACAATGTTGCTAGGTCTTCTATAGAGACAGAATACAAAGCCTTTGTTGATGGTACTGCTAAAATCTTGTGGATTCGCTCTTTATTGTTAGAACTTCGACTTTCATCCTCATCCATGACTATGTTATGGTGTGATAATTTAAGGGCAACTTTCTTATCTACCAATTTGGTGTTTCACGTCTGTATTAAACATGTTAAATTGATTATCACTTTGTTCGTGATCATGTTGTTAAGTAAGAAATTCATGTACGATTCATTTCTTCCAAGGACCAACTAGCTAATGTCCTTACCAAGTCTCTCTCTCCAGTCTCATTTGCTTATTTTTGATCCAAGCTTCGGGTGAAATCTCTAGCTTCAGCTTGATGGGTTGTATTAAGAAAATAAACTTATATGTTAATACCTTATGTAGGAATAGTTATCATGTGTAGTATATTTCACTCTTGTATTGTAGACAACCCTAAAGGTATAAATTAAAAGGAATGGTTACTCTTATTGACAACCATCATAATTCACACAAAGACAATCTCTCAATAGAATTCAACTATATTGAATAGTAACTTGTATGAAAATGTTATACAACACCATGTAGCCATGGACACAGATTGGGTTTAGGGTGTTTGGGAGTGTGATAACGGTTGTTTTTCAAAGTGATTTTCATTCCAAAACAAATTAAAATAATGTTTTTTTAAAAAATTATTTTTGACATCAACACATCAAAATGATCTAAAAATATAAAAAATATATTAATTTAAAACAAAAAAATAATAATAATGCAGTGCCGAACACTGTCGTGCCATATAAAAGGTTTGCTATAGACAGTGATGTGTGAAAATGTTTTAGGAAATTGAAAAGAATGTTCAGTGAGCGGTAAGCATGCGATCTAAAGTCCAATTGGAGGCGGCTGATAACTAGCTAGGCTTGCCTTTTTGGACTTCATTTCTCACGGATTCGTGAGTTGTTTTGCAGTCCTTACAGCTAGAACCCATGCATTTGTGGGACCATTTTGGTTTGGTTCTGATTTGATTGGAGTTTTTGTTTTGTGTGCCATGCAATGTTATGGTAATATTTCTAGTTGATTATTGAACAACGGATCATAGTTCAAAAATTCTTAAAACTTTAAATATTCAGCTTAAATCTATTGAATAAATTCTTAAACTTTTAATATTCAAGTTAAATCTATTGAATAAATTCTTAAAACTTTTAATATTTAGGTTAAATGTACAAAAATTAAGCTTTATGGTAGGTTATCTACTCTGAACCTTATATATTACTCCCTTTTTTAGAATTTTTCAAAATTAGATTTTTAATTATTTATCAAAATTTCATTTGTTGATGTCTATTTTGGACACTTTCTGAAACTGTCATTGTTTTGGAGAATATAAAAGTCCATATAATTGAAAATGAAGTTGTAACTAATTCAATAATTGAATATAAGATTGAAAAATTAGTTTTGCAAATGTTCTTTTTTTTAAAAAAAATTGGATGAATATTTCTAAACAGTGCTAAAGAGAAATGTGTATAAACAAAGTTGGATGAAAGCAATTTGTAGAAATGAAAAAAAAATACCAATTGAAATCTGTGATGTGTCATTTTTACTTAAAAAGATAAAATAAAACTTAAATAAATGACATGAAAAATAAATGGGCCTTCATATATTTCTTTGTCAATAGAAGATTGACATATGAAATGAGATATTTAAGATATATTGTCATAAATACTTAATCCTATAAATAAAAGTCAACCATTAAAATAATATCATGTAGCATTGAAAATAGATTTGAGAGCCTCTACAAATCTTTATAAATAGATGGCCTCATCATAGAAAAAATAGAACTCTAGAAGATACACAATTTCTTGAAGACAAGTTTTTCAAGCAACGAAACTCTCTCAAAAGCTCTTAAGTATCCTTCATCTACACTTAAAGTCTATAAAGAATAGAGTTTTGTTGGATCAAGCCTAAACACCTCATAAGACTTCTTTAACAACACTTTGAGAATATCAAAGGTATTATTCAAAGCATCAAATCACCAAATATCACTTTGTAATACACGTCTAAATTCAAGTTCTTGCAAAGCACAAATCTTGGCTTGATTTCACAAATGAATCAAGTCACCACATATCAAATTCAAGGGAAGAACTAGAGAATTTCTTATTCTTTTCTAAGAATATTTTAAATGGAGATTGTACCCAATCATATTTATTAAATCAAATGTCTGTACACATGTGCTTGTTTAGTTCCAGGTTCTCAAAAATTATATCTACAAATTTCTAACAACTTCATTGGGACATCTCCACCTTTTATCTCTTCCATTCAAGAAAGAATTTTCAACAACCTCTTAATGGCAACTAGGAAGAACATAATCCCCATTGTCGCTCAAAAAAGAAGTACGGCTACTGATTGAAGTCGCTGACATATCGCTGAAGATTTTTCAACCCTACTATTGAAAACAAAATCCATCGTTGAGTTGTATATGCAAACTAAGCCGATTCTCGAGCTAATGTCAACATCAATTGTTTTGAGGTAGAAAAACAGGCATGAGAGCTTGAATGTTAGAAATTATGGAAATTAAGTGTTGTTTTATCAAAAATTCATATTTTAATGTGTTACATATGTAAGTTGTATGATTTAGGGACTAATCTTGAAGGTAAAACCCAGGTTGGTTTCAAGGGTGACGTTTTCAGCCAAAAAAGAAGAGAATGAGGAAATTTTCCAGTTGCAAAAACAACATAGCTATTTTAAGAAACAACTAGACCGATCTGATGGTCAGACCGTTTCTCAAAATGGCAAGACCATTTTTGGCTAGTGTTTTGAGGTAGCCCAATTTTATGTTTTGGTTTCTTATTTTTTATTTGAATATTTGGATTATTTAAAGGATATAAATGATTATTATATAGAGATGAAAACTTAATGTGTGTGTATGCATGAAATTAGCTTGCTTGATAACATTTCATATGTTGAAACGTTAAGAGATGAAAAAGTTTGTGTGAGGATGTACGGGTACTTTTATTCACGAGTAACAAATACTTGGAGTGTTAAAAGATTATCGAGATGTGCATTCTTAATATTTTCAAGAAAAAAAATGTGATGTAATACTTAGTTTGATACAAGTGAGGCACCAGTTGTGGGACCTCAAACAAGTGGAACATGACTAGCGAGAGGAACATATAGATGCTTGGCACCTTAACCTTTTTAAATTACATAAATTATTATAAGTTGTATTTTAAATATTATGATCATTGATTTGTACAATATGTGTTTTAGAATGAAAAAGGCTCATGAAATCTCAATGTGGAGATTTGTTTAGACAAGTGTTGGGAGTATAAGCCAAGTACATGAGTAGGGCTTAGGTTGATACTTATAAAATACCTATGTGGTTGAATGAATAACCAACCCTATGAGTGAGGCTTAACTGAATAAATCTGAATTGCTGATACAAGTGCATATGGATTTTGTGTACAATAGTTGACCACATGTGTGGGGTTAAAGTTAAAGTCCATTAGGGCGCAAGATGGACGCATTTTATGCATGGAAGTCAGCCATAAGAGTGAGGCTCCAAAATTGTTAACATTAAGTCAGTTATAATAAAATAGGGACGTGATTTTAAAATTGATGTACTGGCCATATGTGTGGGGGTAATGGACAATTTATAGTCAGCCGCATAAACGGAGACTAGGAATGTGTTGGACTTACACCTTAGGCATTGAAGCTAGGTGAAATTAAAGGTAGGTGTTGTTTATATCAATGAACCTTTAAAAGAATTATGAAGGGTTGGTCATGATAATCCTTAATGTTAAGTTTACCTTTTCGGTATTCTTGCGTGAAAAACAACATTTAGAGTTTAATGTTATATGAAAAAGTTAGTCCAGAGATTGGGGCTTATACGTTGATTGTTTGGAGTGAAAGGTTTTGATTGGTAAATTATTACCACTAATGGATGGTAGGGGATATGTTTATGGTAAAGGCTATAATAATGAAATCTATGTGAAATTTATGAAATAAAATTTAAATTTATGTATAATTTATTAGTGTCATGATGCAATGATGAAATTTTTATTCTAAATTGTTAGTATGTTTGTTTTTTACAGGTTTTTCATATGCTCTTCAAAACTAGATTGACATGATCACTACTTTTAGCTATAGCACTTCAAATGTTTCCATTTAGCTGTAGGATTTCAATGTTTATGTTATTCTGTTAACCTTGAAGGATTATACTAAATAAATTATAGAAATATTATGGTTTAATATTATTCTCATTATTGTGAAATTATAAAGATGATGATGACATCAACTTAACATAGTTAATGTAATAAATTGTGGTTTGCATTTCTATTTTAAGTATATGATGCAAATTTTGATGTTTTATTCTTTTATGTTCATTTTCCTTATTGTGGCAATGTATCGAAAGATATATTTATGTTATTTCATCAAAAAAAATATTATGAACATTTATGAATAAAGTCTAGGGTGGACATGATTCACCCAAGGTAAAAAAAAAAAAAAATCTTCATGATTTTTAAGTAATATGATATTGATTATCTTGTGTATCCATATAGTGAATATGTGTGGAGTGTTACAAAATACTTCAACAATTCACCCATGAAGACTTCTCAATGCCAATCACCAAGTAAGGAATTGAGTTTTGGCACCATGTCAATGATGACAACTGGGACTGCATCTTTGGAGGATCAAGTGACTAACCTAAAAAGACTCGTTGAAAGTCTTTCAACTTAACTCAAGGAAAAGATCATGAGATAACGAAGTTGATGAACAAACTTGAGAGCATAAATGAGGGAGGCCAAAATTTAGCTACCAAGGTTGTGCAAGTAGATCAACTAAATGCCATTGAGGATTCTACAATTAGAGTTACAAGAAACATTCACGAGTTGAATAGTCTCCAAGGAAAGTTGGCCTATATACGAAGATTCATTACTAACTTAACTGGTCGATGTCAACCATTCACTTACCTGATGAAGAAGGATACATCATTTTATTAGGACGAAGCTTGTACTAATGTCTTCAATAGGATTAAAGAGTACTTGCTTAATCCATATGTTCTACAAGCACCAGTACCAGGATGCCTATTTATCCTCTATATTGCAACTTAAGTGCATTCCTTAGAAGTGTTGTTGGCATAATAAAATGATGAATCTAAGGAAAATGCTCTGTACTACCATAGTATGATGTTAAATGGGTCTGAATTGAATTATTCTCCAATAATTTGAGAAGACATGTCTAGCATTAATTTTATGATAAAGAAGTTAACATTATCTCCAAGTAGTATGACTAATCTTTTAAGTTGACCCTCTCAAATACATCATTTCAAGTCTGACAACATAAGCTTTATTGCTTCAAGAATTTAAAATTGTCTACGTCTCATAAAAAGAAATCAAAGGGCAAGCATTAGATGTTTTTCTTGCTGATCGTCATGTTTCTAGTGAATGAAATTTCTCTGAAGACCTGCCTGATAAGGACATCTTGTTCAATGAAATGTCATAAACATGAAAAATTTATTTTGATGGTACAATATGATAAAATAGAGCCAAAGCTAAGGTGATCTTTATTATACCTAAATGAGAGGTCTTGCCATTTTCCTTTTTATTTACTTAATGTTGTTCCAATAACTTGGTCGAATATCAAAATTTAATTATTAGGATGAAAATGACGGTGAATACAAATATGTCTCACCTTAAAATGTTTGGAGATTCTCAATTATTCATCAAGCAACTCTTCTCACTTTATTCATCAAGCAACTCCTCTCACTTTATGAAAAGAAAAAGCCAGAACTTGTCCCGTATCATAAGTACAAATTAAAACTAATGACATCACTTGATTACATCACTTAAGAACATATACCTTAAAATAAAAAATAAGCAAGTCGATGCTTTAGAAAATATGGTGTCAAAATTAGCGTTATATAGTGAGGAAATAAAAGTCCTCGTATGTTATAGATAGGTTGTTATATCGATAACTCATGATGAAGAAGAGAAAGAACAAGTGGGTGTAGTTTTTGTTTATGAGATTGAAAAAGAAGAGTGACACCAACTGTTTATCGACTATTTAAGACATAATAAACTACGTAAAGACCTATGCTATAAGACAAAGGTGAGGCAAAGAGCCTTTTGCTTCATATATTTTCAAAACACTTTTATCGATGCTCTTTTGATAAAGTTTTTTGTGTTGTCTTGGAGAAGAATAAGTTATAAAAGCATTAAAGGAAATACACTCGGGGATCTACGAAGCACACCAATTGGGTCTTAAAATTCACTTTCAAATCAAAAGAATAGGGTACTACTAGCCTATAATGGTGAAAGACTGTATAAATTATACTAGAAAATATCAAAGTTGTTAATTGTATGTTAATTTGATCCACTAGCCACCCGAGCCTTTACACTCGATAATTGCTTCTTGGCCCTTTAATGCTTGGGGACTTGATGTGGTAGAGCCATTACTGAAAAGCTCAAGAAGCATCTTTATATTTTGGCCGTAACTAATTACTTCTCGAAGTGGCTAAAGCTACAACATTAAAAGAGATAAAGAAAGAGATAATTATAAACTTTATTCGTACAAACATCATCTACCATTTTAGGGTACCAAGATATATCATAATTGATAATGGAAAGGAATTATACAATACATCTATGAACAAGTTGTGTGCATAATTCGATTTCAAACCACATAACTAATTTATGTACAATGCTCTAGTTGGTGGCTTGGCGGAAGCTTTTAACAAGACCTTATACAATATTCTCAAGAAATTGGTGAATTGCTTGAAAAAGGATTGGCATGATAGAAATGAAGAAATACTATAAACTTATCATACTACATTCCAAATGCCAACTCAAGCTACTTCATATTCCTTGGTATACGGTGTTGAAGTTGTTTTTCCACTTAAATGTCAAATTCTGTTTTTAAGGATTGCAATCCACAAAGGACTCTCTAGTGAAGACAATGTTTGTCTATGCCTCGAAGAACTTGAAGCCTTAGATGAAAACCTCCTTGAAGCACAATAATTATTAGAATGTTATCAAGCTCAACTTTAATAATTATTAGAATGTTATCAAGCTCAACTTTGCAGAGCTTTCAACAAAAAAGGTGCGACCACGCTTATTCCAAGTAAGAGGTCTTGTCTTGGCAGTATGATGCTCATAATCATGTTAAAACACGTGGATAATAAGTTCCTCTTTAAATAAGAAAAACCTTATATGGTTAAAGAAGTTTAAACCAATAGGTCTTACAAAATCATCGATGAGAACAAATTAAGGATTGGGCTTATCAACGATAAATTCTTAAAGAAATATCATGCTTGAAATTTGATGTAGTTCTTAGCTTGCAAAAGCTAAAATTATGAACGACATAAAAGTTTTTTGATCCTTTATCCTTAAAAATATGTAGGCAATTTGAAACTTGTTTTGATTACATTCATGCAAAAAACAAATAAGCAAAAAAAAAAACATAAAAAAATTATTCTAAGTATAGTCATACCATCCCTTAAAACTATCTGAACTCATATGATTGTTCACATGAAAAAAGTAAATAACCAGACAACATAATCATAATAGGTAACAAGACGAGAGCAAGGGCAAAATATAGACTTTATTGATAAAAGGGAAAAATAATACATCAAGTGTGTATCATCAACAAAAAATCATAAGCTAGCATTACCAAAACTAAAAAGCATTCTAAGAGAAAGAAACGATATAACAAATAAAAGGGTTTAAGATATCAACATATTATGGTTTCGAGATATATCCTTCTAACTCCTTCATTTGGTATCTAATAGTCCTTTTAATGTTTTAAGAATGAATGTGTTGGCTTCACTTATCATAAGGAAAATAGATATTATGGTGATCTCTGATCGAATGCTAGAGGTGATGACTTTTCTCTTAGAAAGCTCTTTCTCATGCACCTTGAGGGATCATACTATCTTGATCTTTTTGTGCTAAAGCTCCTTGAGCTATACCTTTATTTTTGTTATATCAACATGAGTGGTGGAAAAAGATTTAGAGGGCTCCTCTTCAAGGGCTTCAAAATCTTTGAATTACCCTTCATGCTTTTAAATTTCTAAAGTTTGCTACTCTGATGTCATCACAGAAGATAATGGAGACTCTAAATGGTTAATCTTTTTAGAATCTTTAATTACTTTTGTCACCATTCTTTTAATAGAGGAGCAATTGTATCTTCTATAGATCAAAAGATCTTCTCAACTTTAGTAGCTAAGTTTGAAATGTAATGAATAATGTACGAATGATCTTATTTATGATGCTCTTCCAACACTTAACAACAAATTCAGATCATATCTCGCATAATATATCATCAGCATAATACCTAGTTACTCCTGAAGGTTCAAAGGAAGTAGTAGCTTTAGGAGGATGCAAGTTATTCCCTATATTGTTGAGGATTGGTAAGGGTGGTGCCAAGTTGAAAAAATGAACAAGAAAAAAAGGAAAGGTTAATATATGGCCAGAGGTTTTCCTAGCGGGTTTCCATCCGAGTGTTTACTACCAAGTTTTTTCTGTCAAAGTGAATAGTTTATAAGTAACATGAATTAAAGAACACTTCCTACATGGACACCTAATACCGCCTTCAGTAAAATTTCTGAGAAAAATGTTGAGAAATTAATAAAACCCTGAACACCGTTACAATAATCCATCCTTCGCAATCATTAGGGTGAATCTTGATACATCCATAAACGATCATCCATGGCTTCTATCGAACCTTTATAAAATTATGATGACAACATGTATTAATTAACTATGTTACGTAAATACATTTATAAAAATATTGGTTTACCTTGAGATTATCCAACAAGCTAATTACAACTTTTCAGAAATATTCATTATCAATTATCAACATCCATATAAATTTATACATATAAATTTACAGAAGTTACAACTCCACAATAGCATTGATAAAAATTAAAACAGACCCGTTAAACAAGCTATTAATTATTTCACCACAACACATGTAATTTGGTAATTCAACAAAGTTTCAACAATTTACAAACAAATATAATTTTACAAAATCTAAAACAAACCATAACAAGCACAAAATTATACATTCATACTACAAGTTTGTTTGAGAAATAACAATAAAACATGTACATATACTAATAGAATACATATACTAAAAAAACAATAAAATTGACATTTAAAATTAGCATTTAAATGTTAAAATTAAAAAAGATAGATTTACTTACAGAAAATGATAAAATCCACAATAAATCAGAACACAGATGTTGTGACCACAAAACTTAAGGAAATATGACTTGTGTTGAGAAGAGGGGGATTTTTTTTTTTGGGTGGTTGTTTGCATTTTGGGAGGAGAGAGTTGGGCTGGGGAAAAAGAAGGAGAAATAGGGGACGAGAGGGTCGGCAAAATGGTGATATATTCACTTTTGCCGATGGAATCACTGACGAACTCCTTCTGTCAGTGATTCCGTCGACAATTCTGACAGTGAATTGGTCGCGTCACTATATGGAGATCCTGGTTTGAATCCCTCGGTGATTCCGTCGGTAAAATCACTTTTAAAAACTTCCACATCAGCGAACCGCCTTTTTTTTTAAATTTTGAGTATGTTGTCTATAATTTCATCGGTATATACCGACCGTAGTATTTCATCAGTATATACTGACTGAATTATGGATGGAATAGTGACCATCGGTAATTATTACCGCAATTTACTGACAGAATTATTTCGTATGTAATTCCGTTGGTTTTAGGTGAATTTTTGATAATGTATTATCAATTTAATTCTAATCATATATGAAATTGAATTTGATGCAACCATATTATTTGAGAGTGTTGCCCGCATTTTCCTAGTATTTTACCTATGTTTTTTTTATATATATAAAATGTCTTGATATTCTTTATTTTATGTTTTGAAGGCACTTTTGGATGTAAGATTCAGAAAGAAGTAAATTGGAGATAATTGACAGATTCGACCTCCGATCGATGTTTTGTGTAAAGCTTGAGCTCTAGAGGTCAAAACAAAGTGATTCTTGTGATATTAGAAAGCTAACATCCATACCTTTCTATACATATATGGCAAGAAGAAAAAAAGAACATGGAAATCGCAGCTTTCAAACTCAAATCTCATATTCTGCCAGTGTTGACCTTCGACCATTCCGACTTGAATATCTTGAGCTATAGAAATCCATTTGATGCAAACTTAATTTTTTTTGGATTCCTAACTCGAATACCTATCATCTTACCAAAATTTAAAAAAAATTGAGAGAGATGATTTTTCTAAGATGACATATGAATTCTGCTAGTATATAGGTTTTGTGAAGAAATATGTCCAAATTACATCCCAAAGCATCCAAACTGACATCCAAGTCTTTATTTCAGCAATTTAGTTCCTTTAAGTCAAAAGTCAAAGATTGTAGGTTTTATGCAAGGCTATTTCTCATTTTTAGGAAAATAGTTATTAAAATACATAAATGTAAATTGTCTACTTAGGCAAGAACTGTTTTGTAGAAAAAGAATTAGAGTTTTTTAGGTTATAAAAAGAACAAAAGAAAGGAAAAAATGGGCAGCCAGCAAAGAGAAGAAATACGCCCTTTCCTCCAAAAGAACCCGAAATCATGCATTCTTCTTTCTTTTTGATAAGTTGTTCAATAGACATGTAAGGCTAAACTTTTTTTTCTTAGTTGCAAGGATACAGAAACCTTCGAATTTCAAGAACTGTGAGATTTATTTTACCTTTTCTTTTCAGTTTATATGATGAATGAATATGTTTGTTTTCATATGCTTATTTTCTATGATTGTTTATTTTAATTGTTAAAGCGGATTCTAAGTTATTATTATGAACAATCTATTGTTAAATTTGTTATCAAAACCGGAGTTGTGGTATATAAACTTGTGAAACAACTGAGTTTAATAAATGTGGCAGATCTACGTTATTAATCTTAGGAAAAACATTCGAACAAATCAAGCATGAACTGTGAACAATTATGTTGTCTAGATTAATCAATTTATCTAGTTCTTAAGGCTGTCATTAAATTAAATTACTAGTGCGGACACTGTGATTGTTTGTTGGTTAGGGTTAGTTATACGCCAGATCTGTTAACTAACAACTGTTAAGAAAAGATAAAGTTTACAATATAAATTGATGTTTCGGTTCTGATTTTTATTGGTGGATGTTTACTTGAAACCAAGGTTTGTTCTCTTGATAATTTTTTGATTTATTTAATTTCTTTTAATTTTTTAATTCTACTATAATCTAGATACTCTCAAAACCTCTCTCAAATTACATAACATCTAGCATAAAAATCTGAATCAAAACTTTCTTGTGGGATCGACCCCTTACTTGCTCTATACTATCTTGTTTATTTAAGTTAGTGTAATTAATTTGTGCGACCGTGACATTACAACAGAATTCAATGTTAATTTAATTGAAGAAAAAACAAAAAAAAACCTTAAAAAAAACATCATCTTAAAATAAATCAAGAAAAACCATATATATATATATATATATATATATTAAGCAGAGTATTCAGTACGTGGCATTGTTATACCTGAGAATGATCTAAAAAATCAGGTCACAGGTTTCCAGCCTATATACTGATTTTATAAAAGAACAAGAACAAAGGAAAGCAGAATATATACAGATTTCTGATGCGAATGATCAAGGCAAGACCAACAATGTCAGGATCCTTGATCAAACACAGAGCATACTTAAATATAACAAGAATAAAAAAGAATAAGAACAGATATAACAAAAATACAGATAAAAATAAGATTAGCTTACTTACATTCATAACGCAAATTAATACAGGAGATATTGGTTACAGAGGAGAATGGGTTACAGATATGAGTTATAGGGGAGAGTAAAATTTTCTGTGGAAAAATTGGTCTGACTTCTATGGATTTTAAAGTGGCCTTTTATAGACGAATTGGCATGGAAGGGGCCAAACTGTCCTGATGAAAAAAGCTCTTCAGCACCCATGTGAACCCATGTGGTATTGTCTGTCTTGATTAGATGAGGACAAAATAGAAATTGTCCATGTTTTTGGTGAAGCTTCCTTTATTGTCATCTTGTTACCGACACTTGATTTGTTGGTTTGTAATAGCAGGTAACATTTGTAGAAAAAGACCTAAAATAGATGGGCCTAAAGACAAAAGGACTCAAAACAAATGAGTCTAAAAAAGAAATGGGCTATAAACAGATGAGCCTAAAAAGGCCTGAAATACTCTTCTTTTTTTTAACGTTGCTTGATAGATGGCAGGATACCAAAACAGTCATCTTCATTATCATTGCCAAGGGAAATGGCAGGAGATGTCGAGCCAAATGAGCTGGATCGGGACAAGACCGTTTCCGGGTCTTGGCTTTGTATAATTCCTCGTACTATTTGTAGGTATTCTTCCTCAGTTCTAGCAGAGGCAAGGAGAGCTATCGTTTGAGCCTTTCGGGCTAAAAACTTTGATTGAGGATGAGGATCAATGATGGGAGCTGTTTGATGTTTTTGTAACCATTCCGTAATGGCTAATTTTGAACTTTTGGACTCAAGTGCAAAGGAATCCCACCACTTGATTTTGAATTTACAAACAAGTACTGGATGTCCATTTTTTAGATTATAATCATAGAACCATGAACATACCCACGGAACAAAAAATTTTGTACAGAAGATAAGGAGGGAAGAAAACTCTTTCAGAAGGAGCTGGTTGGAAATTATTTTTGAAATGTAGATAACCATTTTCAACTATAGGATGTTCTTTAAAGTAGTTAACATGACAACCATAAAAGTCCCACCATTGGAGGAACCAGAGGGGGAGATTTGTAGTATTCATGGTACTGTGGAAGTAGAAAAGCCAAGAATGGCTATGATTTTAATTTTGGATGAGGAAGGCATTAAACCATGCCTGTTGGTAATCCCAATATGTGTAGGTAGTATTGAAGTCTTGGGGGCTTGTTCGATAGTGCATGGGGAAGGAGAGAGGTTGATGCAAGGGTTGCCCCCAATCTTTAGGGTGGATGACTTTGTGAATAATGCATGTAGAGTATGTCGGTTCAGTGTGATCAGAATGTAGTTTGAAGTGTTTGAATTTGACAGAATCGGTAATTTCAAGGATGGTTGCATAATAGGACTGTGGTTGAGCTAGATTCCAAGGTTTGTAGTACCATTTTGGAAGGAAAATTTTTGAAGCAGTAATGGAAGGGTTTTCATGGTAAAATCCTTCTTCCATAGTTAAAATATTTTGGAAAGCAGTTTTGAAAATATATTTGGATTTGGTTTTTGGAAAACTAGTTTATTGTAAGGAAATGAGGGGTTTTGAAGATGAAATGCCTCCTTGGGGTTTTGAAAGTGAGTTAGAAATACTACTTGTTTGAGATACGGAGTCACTGGAGGCTTGTTGGGACACTTTTTGCAATGCCAAGAGTAATTCTAGCAATTTGGATATAGTGTCAACCCAATGTTGAACTGCGTTTGTTTGTACCTGTGGTGGTTTTGTAGCTTCTTCGTCTTCAATAACTGCCTCATACCAAAATTTGATAGGCTTGGCGGCTGGGATGGCTAAAGACATGAGTTTTGTAGAAGGCTTGGGGCTTTCTGGTTTTGTAGGCTGTGTTTGAGGGGCTTTTCCTTTCTCTTTGGCTTTTGCTTTAGGAGGCATCAGGACCTGTTTTGAAGGAATTCTCGGGTTAGGAAATCAGGGATGGAATTTGATTCTCCTTTAATGTAAACAATATCGAAATTAAAATACTTAAAATGGCTTGCCATCGGGCAAAAATCTATTTGGAAGCAAGATTTTGGACATCTTTTTAGAGAACTTCTTTTGCAGATTTGCAGTCAACATGTAAGAGAAATTTTTGATTTAATAAATCACTTTGAAATTTTATAATACAAAGAACAATTGAAAGGATCTTCTTTGTTATAGTAAAGTAATTTTTCTGGCAGTCATTCCAGTGGGCAGATGTATACTGGAGTATTTGTCCTTTGTTATCTTGTAGCTGTTTAAGAATCCCACCATATCCTAGGTCAGAGGCGTCAATCTCTACAATCTTAGGAGCTAAAGGGATAGCTAAATAGAGGAGAGGAATAGTTTGGACCTGTTTCTTAATCTGTTTGACCAGGTTGGTATGGATGTCAGACCAAAGAATGGGGTTCATTTTTAATCGTCATGTAAGGGTTTGGATAGACGGCTAATATTGGGATAGTAGTCCAAAACATAATTAAGGCTGCCTAAAAATCTTTGCAATTGGGTTTTATCAGTGATTTTGTCAGGAAACTTATTTGTAAAGTTTAAAGATCTCTCTATTGGTGTTACGGTACCTTGGCAAATGTAATGACCTAGGAAACAGACACGGGTTTGAAAAAGAGAAATTTTTGTTTTAGAAACAACTAAACCATTTTGTTTGGCAGTATGGAAGAAGGTATGTAGATGCTTGAAATGTTGTTCTATGGAATGTGAAAAAATAAGCACGTCATCGATATAAACAATGCAGAATTTTGAATGTACATTGAATATGTCATTCATGATGCGTTGAAATTCGGAGGGTGCATTTTTTAAGCCAAAGGGCATTACATTTCATTCGTATTGGCCAAGAGAAACTGTAAAAGCAGTTTTGTATCTATCTTTGGGATCAATCTGGATTTGCCAAAATCCAGATTTCATGTCAAACTTTGAAAATATGAATGCAGAGTGCAATTTTTGTAATAAATCTTTTTTGTTAGGGATTGGATACCTGATCCATTTTAAAGCAGAATTTAGAGGTTTGTAGTTGATCACCAGTCTTGGTGTGCCCCTTTCGATTTCAAAATTTTTATTGACATAAAAGGCCGCACATGACCAGGGTGATCGAGACTTTTGGATAAGACCTTTAGACTCGAGATCACGGATTTCAAGTCTGCAATGCTATTCTAAATCAGCATTCATTTGTATAGGTCGTGCTTTTGTAGGTATGAGTTTTTCTGAAAATATATCTTCATAAGAAAGATCAACAATGTGTTGTTTTCGCTTCCAGAAAGCATTAGATAAGTCTGAACATATCTGTTGTTCAATCTTATTTTGGAAATCAAGGATTTTCTTTTGTAAATCAGAACTTTGTAATTGTTTGTTGATACGACAGAAAGAAAAACGGTTTTGTAAATCATGTAGATGGAATTGTTTCCCATGAATGAGTGCATTGATATGATAGGTATGTATGGAACATGCTTTAATCAAATTTAAATTTCTAGTCTTTGATTTCTCTAAGAATGGAAAAATAAGTTTGGTGTTGTTGATTTTAGAAGTAATACAATTATGATGTGCTTGATATAGAGTAATTATGTCAATGAATGGAGTGCCAAGAATGATGGTATGATTGATGTCTTTTGTAACCACAAAAAATGTTTTAAGGGAAATGCCTTTGTTGAAAATGGAGGCTTGGGTTTTTCCTGCAATATGTAATTTGAAATTATTAGCAGCAGAGAGTTTTTCATATGTATTTTGTAAAAATCTTTTTGGAACCACGCCTTCTTTGATATAGTTTAAATCTGCACCTGTGTCAAATAAGGCAATAGTGTCAAGCTTGAAATCTTCTGAGAAAACAAGAAGAATTCTAATTAAATATTTCTTGGAATATATTTGCGTTAGTACGTTTAAAAAATCATCTGGAATATGCTCAATACTTGTAAGTGTATGTGGTAATGCATGAGATTCAATGGTTTGATCTTCTGTATCAGACTCAGTATCAGATTGGCTTTCAATTTTGGACAGAAGGTGTTGTAATATGACAGTCTTTCTGCTGGGCCTGTTTGAGGGTTTGCAATTCAGATTTGAGGGTTTTGATTTGAAAATGTAATTCTGGAATGGTGACTATGGTCTTGGATTTCTTTTTACCAAGGATCTTTGTAAGGTCATAGGTTTTGGTGCTGGTAGAAGGTAATATAGAGCGGTTAGGCGGGGGTTGCTTTGGTTGGCTAAAGTTTTTCAATAATTTATCCAAATAGGTTTTTTGAAGTTGAGGATCATCAAGTCATTTGATTGCCTCAAGAATGAATTCCTGATCTTGGGTCAAGACGTTGATTTGTTTAGAATTTGTAAAGGCATCTGACATAGCACTGGTGGTTGCTATTTCATCAATTTGAAATTCTTCTTCAGAAGTGTCTGAAGGAGAGTGGTCAATGTCTGTAGCCTCAATGTAGAGATTTTGTATTTGGTTGATGGTATCTTTGTCTATTTGGAGTTTATGTAGTTTGGTATTAACCTTGCAGAAACGGGATGTATGTCATTTCTGGTTACATTTATAACAGGTAATGTTTTTGGGGTCAAATTTTATTTTGGGTTTTGACTGGAAAGGTTTGTAGGGCTTGGTAAATTTGTAGGGTTTTTTGTAGTAAGGTTGATCTGGTTTAGAATAGAATTGTTGTCGGTTTTTATGTACTGATCGTCTATAAGAAGATCTCTAGCTCGAATATTTTTTGGGTTGTGAACAGTTTCTACTGCAGGAGGGTTTTTTGGTGGAAAGGTCGAACTGGTGGCAGAAGCTACCAAGTTCTTCTCTGGTACGTTTCATTTCTCACTTTAGGTGCTTCTAGAGTTTAAGATCCTGACAGATCTTCAGACCTTCCTTTTGAGTAAAGCTTACAAGTTCACCATATGTAAGCTGGTCATATGATATGGTTTTTGTTGTAAAGGTATCTTTGATTTTGTTTCTAACCTTTTCTCCTAAGAGAACAGGTAGTCCTGCAAGGAATTTTTCTTTCCAAAAGGGTTGGTTTGAATCTTTCCTAAGCATGACACGGGTAAGGAAGGTGTTTTTGTACCATTGAAAGTCACTTAGCTTCTTACATCTAAGGTTGGAAAGAAGTTCAGCATTTTTATCTTTCAAATGGGAAGGGTCTCCAACAAAATGTAAAGAAATTGTAAGAATAAGGGTTGACACAGCATCTTGGATAGTGTTTCCTGATGGGTCAAGGATGGGTGTTTGGTCCTCATATGTTTGGAAGGAGTTTAAGATATGTAATTGATCGATTTCAGTGAGTTGGTAATCCCACCATCCTTTTAACTGGCCAGAGAAACCAGCAATAAGGAGCTCAGCAATAGCTTTATCTAGGGTTCCTGTCTGGGTTTTGTAGGCATTGGCTGCCATAGTCATTTGTTGGAGGGTGTTGAGGATATTATATTCGAACATTCCATTTATATTCCATTCATAGAGGAAAGAGGCATTATATTTGTGTTGAGTAATGATAGCTGGTTCAGTAGTTATGGAAATGTCTAGGGCAATGGTTGTTTTTGGAGTTTGCCAGGTAAGTCTGTTTAGGGTAAGAGGTTGGTTTGGAGAAGTACCTTCATCAGAAGACTCCCCGGGGCTATTTTGTAGAGTGTTGACTTGATTTGTGGAGGTAGAAGGGTTGGTTATTTATGATGTGTCTGGGACAGTTAAAGACGAATTGTCAAGGTGTTGTAGATGTGTTTTAATAGCTCTAAGAAAATCTGTTTAGTTTTCTTGGATTTGTGTTTAGTTGGTTTTTGTAATTTGGTAAGGTTTGAAGACTGGGTTTTTTAGTTTTAAGTCAGTTGAGGTTTTAATGCCAACTGAACTTGTAGTAGTTCTTTGTATTTGTTTCTCTAGTCGTGTAAGCTGCTTTCCCAAGGTATTAAGGCTGGTGTTTGTAAAGTTGTTTTGGTTAATGATGTGTTTTGTATTGGAAAGGGCGTCATCAGTAGATAATTTGTAAGGAGCTGCCTCGATAGTCTGGTTATTGTGGGTTATCTGGATATTTTTCAAAGGTGGATGTTCAGATTCAACTGTAGGTCCACTGGTGAGGTTCCATACAAGAGGTTTTGACCTTGATGTAACCGGGCATGCATGCTTAATGGATGCAAAGGGATATGGAATGTGATGCTTAGATGCATAATATAATTCAAACCAATCAAAAAATAGAATCTGTATTTTGTGTAACTCAATGAAATTATAAAATTGTTGTTGTATTTCACTTCTGTGTTCGAGAAAGTTTTGGAAAAACCAAATTCATTTTGTAGAGTTACAGGTCGAATAAAAATCCTCTTTGAAAAGAGTTTTGTCAAGAACAAAATGTTTCTCTGAAGTCAAAACATTCAGCTCGTTTTGAATATTTTCAATTATAGCAGAAAAGGTTGGTAAAGTTGGAGGAGATGGTTGATTAAGGTTTGTATAGATAGGTTTTGGTATATTTGTAGTATAGTCTGCATTTTGGAAACTAGGAGAAGGGATATCGGATGTAGATTTTCTTGGAAGGTTTTCGTGATAAGGGATATTGATAACAGAAGGGATTTTCGAAATTCTTCCCAGATCTATTGTACTAGAAGAGGAAGAGGCTTCTGAGAATCTGGAACTTGTAGAGTGTCAGTGGAAAGACAGTTTGACTTTTCTATCTGTGTATTGGGTAATATTTTTAATTTGGACATTGGGTTGAGGTGGTGGTGGTATTTCTGGTGGTGCTGCACCTTCAAGAATCCAATTTTCTGGTAGGGATATGTCTTTCCATTTAATTGCTTTTAGGACAACAGTGTTTGAGCGAGATAAATCTATTTGTAGTATGAGTGTTTTGTTTTTTTTAGATTGGAATTTGTGTTTACCGGTAAAGGCTGAAACATGGCTTTATATATATATATATATATATATATATATATATATATGTTATTGAATCTTTTTGGCCATCATATTTTCTACTAATATAAAGACATTTTGGAAACTGCGGTCAGCAAGAGAAATTTCATGAAGGATTTTCCCGCAACTTCGTTTTTTCACCGAATCTGCAAGAATTTCTCATAAATTATTGATTAGCGGTTGACCATCCAATTATTGGTTAGTAGGTGAATTGGCGGGTGGAGCATTTATGAGTTCTCAGCAGGAATATCTCCATGCATGCACACGAGAAAAGGCAGCAATTGTCATGGGCCAAGGCAAATTGAATTCCCTTGGATAATCAAATCGATTGCCTATCCACTTGGGACATGATCATATATGTTAAAATTGAGATTTTGAACATGTAGCTACAGCTAGTGAAAGAGAATTATTCGTCTTATTTTCCTCTTTGCATTTGGAAATATAGTCAACTTTCCTGATGTGCCATGCACGAGAGGAAAATAAAAGCTGAAAAGATTAATCATCATGAAGAATAAAGTGGCCTCGTTTTCTGAATCCAGGCAGAACTGAAATGGTTGATTACTTAAATAAGGTTGTTTGGTGTTCTTATAAATGCCCGAAGTGGTGGTGGACATTTTGGCTTTAGAAGAACTTAACTGCCGTTAACGTTCAGACAAGGAAACACGGAAAAGAAGGGCTTTATTGCGAATTAATTTCTTAGTGACAATACATAAATCCTAGTAATTGGGAAGAACCAAGGAGAAATTTATGAGAACACACAAGTTTACAACATTAAGCGTAGAAACTGACATAACAAAAGATGCTTTAGAATTCAAGCTGATATTTTTCTAGTTTACTTGCATTGTCCATTTCATATTGCCAAAAAGCTTGGTTTCCAAGGTAAAGCATGTTTAGCGTCCGCCACCACCACCGCCCGAACCACTTCCAGACCCGTGGCCGGCACCAGCCCCAACTCCTACACCAATGCCAATCCCAACTCCAAATCCTCCACCAGCTCCACCACCATGCCCACCTCCTGCACCTCCACCTCCACCGGCACCACCACCTAAACCTCCACCAGCTCCACCTCCTAGACCTCCACCAGCTCCAAAGCCACCACCATGGCCTGATCCACCACCTAGACCTCCACCTCCACCTCCACCACCACCTCCTCCAGCACCACCTCCAAGGCCACCACCTACACCACCTCCAGCTCCAAAGCCCCCACCATGACCTGAACCACCACCAATACCACCGCCACCACCTCCTCCTCCACCACCACCAGCACCTCCAGCTCCACCTCCTACCCCTCCTCCAGCTCCAAAGCCTCCACCATGTCCTGACCCACCACCAACACCACCTCCACTACCTCCACCAAAACCACCACCTCCACCAGCACCACCTCCAGCTCCGCCACCTACACCTCCTCCAGCCCCAAATCCTCCACCATGACCACCTCCACCTCCAACACCTCCTCCACCACCACCACCAAAGCCACCACCTCCTCCAACACCCCCTCCAGCACCGCCACCAAGCCCTCCTCCTCCTCCAGCTCCACCACCAAAGCCACCACCTTTACCACCACCACCACCAAGTCCTCCTCCTCCTCCAGCTCCACCACCTCTACCACCACCACCACCAAGTCCTCCTCCTCCTCCAGCTCCACCACCTCTACCACCACCACCACCAAGCCCTCCTCCTCCTCCAGCTCCACCGCCAAAGCCACCACCTCTACCACCACCACCACCAAGCCCTCCTCCTCCGCCAGCTCCACCACCTCTACCACCACCACCACCAAGCCCTCCTCCTCCTCCTCCAGCTCCACCGCCAAAGCCACCACCTCTACCACCACCACCACCAAGCCCTCCTCCTCCACCAGCTCCACCACCTCTACCACCACCACCTCCTAGTCCTCCCCCACGTCCACGACCAAAGCGGCCTCCACAACGTCTTGGATTCCACCTACAATCATCGTCATGATATCTAGTTTTGTCAAGCTTGTCATCACCAAGGCTGATTGCACTCAAATGAAGGA
>Ga0325405_1000822_pt1 | contig 30424 bp, 16 predicted proteins | sample PopdelMetagenome_21_FD_205663 | JGI IMG/M metagenome (GOLD analysis project Ga0325405, IMG submission 205663) | Populus deltoides microbial communities from Bellville, Georgia, United States - Xylem-Control-R2 | ecosystem: Host-associated > Plants > Phyllosphere > Stem > Wood/Secondary xylem... | reverse complement strand
AATCATGAGCAGTTGTTGGGTCACGTGCGCATCGTGAAAATAATAGAATATGGGGCCTAAAGGAGCTGATGCCCAATTGAAATTGATATTGACTTGACATGACACCACTTGTACGACACAATTCATCCTTTTGCCAGGCTTTAGTTGCAATTAGATAAATACCCGCGTGATTTTGTAGATTAATTATTTTTTATATTTAAAAAAAATCAAGATTTAAAAGTGTTAGGTTTTTTTACAAAGTTATATCCAAGAGTTTTAGGTTTGGTTGCAACGTTTGACCCAAAAATAATATTTATAATATTAATAATAACATTAAACTTGGGTTAACCTTTAGCATAAAAGTATCTGGACTGCAATACCAGATCCAATAGCATTGGACGTGGGTCTGGCTGCAAGGTCATGTCATAAAAGTGTGATAATTAAATAGATTAGTTAAAAAAAAAAACAAAGAAAAAAACCAACATGAAGAAAAAAACTAATGAAGAAAAAGAAAAAATATATGAATTAACTGGGTTAACCTTTCAAATCAGGTTAACCCGTCATACCTTGAATTCGCATTGTGAAAGTTTGATAATTAAAAAGAAAGAAACAAATTAATGGGTTAACCCAGAATTAATGGGTTAACCCAGAATTAACTGGGCTAACTTGTCAAACCAGGTTAGCCTGTCAAATCCGGAATCCGTGTCATGAAAGTTTGATAACTAAATAGAAAAAAATTTAACATTAACAATTTAAATTAAACAAAAAAATTAATTAAAAAGAAAAAAAAGGCATCAGCCTTTTCACTGTGGACTGCACTGTGCAGTCCACAGTCAAAGGCATAAAAATAACAAAAAAACAAAAAGAAAAACTAAAGGCATCAGTCGAGAACTACTTAGAAAAAAATTTAATATTAATAAACTAAATTAATTAAAAATAAAAAATAAAAGAAAGAAACCTCTAAAAAGAAAAAAAACTAAATAGAAAGAATTTAACATTAACAAACTAAAATAAACGAAAAAAAATTAAAAAGAAAAAAAAGCAAAAAACAATTACAGGTTAACTCGTCAAATTAGGTTAACTCATTAAACCCGGGATTCGTGTCATGAATGTCTGGTAACTAAATAAAAAAAATGAAAATTAACAAATTGAACCAAACAAAAAAAATTAATTAAAAAGGAAAAACTATCCGGGTTAACTCGTCAAACCATGTTAACCCGTTAAACCCAGGATCTGTGTCATGAAAGTCTGATAACTAAATAAAAAAAATTAACATTAACAAACTAAATTAAACAAAAACAATTTATGAAAATAAAAAAACAAAAAAAATTGACGGTCAACCTATAATTAACTGAGTTCACCTGTGAAACCAGGTCAACCCGTGAAATCGGGATATGTGTCATGAAAGTTTGATAACTAAATAGAAAAAAAAATTAGCATTAACAAACTAAACTAAATGAAAAAAAATTAATTAAAAAGCAAAAAAACAATTTTTAGGTTAACTTATTAAACCAGGTTAACTCGTTAAATCCGGAAAACGTGTCATGAAAGTCTCATAACTAAATGAAAAAAATTTAATATTAATAAACTAAATTAAATTAAACAAAAAATTTTGTTAAAACAAAAAAACAAAGAAAGAAGCAAAAAAAATCCCGAAATGCACAAAAAAAGCTAAAAAAAATGAGACAACTTAAAAAAAAACCTAAAGCATCAGTGTTTTATTGTGGATTGCACTATGCAGTCCACAATAAAACACTGATCCCTTTTAGTATATGTTACAATTAATTAAAAAGAAAAAAAGCAAAAAAAAATTTCAGGTTAACTCGTCAAACCCGGGATCCGTGTCATGAAAATCTGATAACTAAATAAAAAAATTAACATTAACAAAATAAATTAAACAAAAAAAATTCATTAAAAAAAACACAGAAAAAAGAAAAAAAAACTCATAAAGGCTAGAAAACAAAAAAAAAACAGAAAAAAACAAAGAAAAAACAAAAAAACAAAAAAAAAAAAGAAGACAACTCAACGTTTCACTGTGGACTTGCACAATGAAACACTGAGCAATTTTAGTTTATTGTCAATTAACAAACTAAACCAAACGAAAAAAATTAATTAAAAAAAAAATTGAGTTAACTCGCCACACTAGGTTAAATCGTTAAACCCGGGATCCGTGCCATGAAAGTTTGATAACTAAATAAAAAAATTAACATTAACAAACTAAATTAAATAAAAAAAATTATTAAAAGAAAAAAAATGACGGCCCGTGAAACCAGGTTAACATGTGAAACCTGAAATATGTGTCATGAAAGTCTAATAATTAAATAGAAAAAAATTTAACATTAACAAACTAAAGTAAACGAAAAAAATTAATTAAAAAGCAAAAAAAGCAAAAAAAAAATTTTAGGTTAACTCGTCAAACCATGTTAACCTGTTAAGCCCGGGATCCGTGTCATAAAAATCTGATAACTGAATAAAAAAAATTAACATTAACAAAAAAAATTATTAAAACAAAAAAAAAAACCCTAAAAGTGTAAAAAAACAAAAAAAACCGTCATGAAAGTCTAATAACTAAATAGAAAAAAATTTAACATTAACAAACTAAAGTAAACGAAAAAAATTAATTAAAAAGAAAAAAAAAGCAAAAAAAAATTTATGGGTTAACTTGTTAAACCATGTTAACCTGTTAAACCTGGGATCCGTGTCATGAAAGTCTGATAACTGAATAAAAAAAATTTAGCATTAATAAAATAAAAAAATTATTAAAACAAAAAAAAACAAAAAAAAAACCCTAAAAGTGTAAAAAAAAAATGAAAAAAAAACCAGCTCATCTTTTTATAAATAAAAAGAAATTTAACATTAACAAACTAAAATAAACGTAAAAAATTAATTAAAAACAAAAAAAAACTAGGTTAACTTGTCAAACCAAAAAAATTCTAAGTTAACTCGTCAAACCATGTTAACCTATTAAATCCGGAATCCATGTCATGAAAGTCTGATAACTGAATAAAAAAAATTTAACATTAAAAAAAAAACCTAAAAGTGTAAAAAAAAAAAACAGCTCATAAAACTCTAAAAACGTAAAAAAAAAGGGGTTCATCTTGTACTGTAGACTACATTGTGCAGTCCACAGTAAAAGACTGAGCTCTTTTAGTTATATCTTAATATTAGACGAGTTGAAAGTCCGGTAATAATTATGGTTTAAATAATTTTTTATTTAAAAATTTATTAAAATAATATTTTTTTATTTTTTATAATTATTTTTTATGTCATTATATAAAAGAAATTTAAAATTTTAATTTTAAATAAAAAAATAAGTTTTAAAATTTTTGAAAAATGTAATTTCAACCGTGTTTTCAAGCACAGAGAAAATGTCTAGTAGTATCGTGTATTTTATATATAAATTTAGATTATTTTAATATATTAATATTAATATTAAAAATAAAAATAATTATATTATTTCAATGAATTTTTAAATGAGAAACACTTTAAAAAATAATAATTACCGCTATTACACACACCTCAATCAATTTTTAAATAAAAATATTTTTTTTAAAATTAATAGTAAATAAGAGACGTTAACTTCTAATTTACCTCTTGTATCATATTTTAAAAGATCAAATTTCATTTAGAAGTTAAAATGATTTTAAAAATAAGATTTCATTAAGAAATCTAAATTAAATTTAACTGGAATGAATGATTTCGAAGAGCAAGGGACAAGAAAGTCTTTGCACGATAGCAGCAAGTCGAAGAGTTGTGTCGGAGATGCTTGCGTTGGGACTAAAAAGGGAATTTGAGACGGGAGATTTTGGGAACAAACGAAACGAACAGTGATGGGGATGTTTGTCAAGGAAACAAAAGGGTTTCAAAGATTAAAAGTGACCAGCTGCTGGCTGGAATATATTTCCAATACAGTCTCGAGAGAGAGTATAATTTTCAATAATAATAATAATAATAATTTATTATTTTAGTGTTTTTACATTTTTTAAAAAATTTAAATTTTATTTTATTTTTTTTGCTTCAAATTAATATTTTTTTTATACTTTCAGATTATTTTGATGTACTAATATCAAAAATAATTTTTTTAAAATAAAAAAAATATTGTTTTGATACATTTTCAAGTGAAAATCACCTTGAAAAGCAACCGCAACCACACTTCCAAACACGCCAAGTTGATTTTTAAAATAAAAGAGGAAGATATGTTTGATTTCTATTAGTTTTACTTTTTTAAAAATAAATATTCTATAGACTTAATAAAGAAAAAAAATTCAAGAGTAAAATAAAACAAAAGTCTCTTATTTAGTTACCTTTGGGATTATTTATTTATTTATTTATTTCAAACTTTAAATCTACACTGGATTTGTTTTTCAATCTAAGAAGTCAAAAAATTATTAATTCTTTTCTTATTTTTGTTATTGCAATCTGATTAGCAAATACAACAGTGATCATCTGGGTCATGTAAATTAAAAGACAATCTAATGCTTTTTAATGATGGATAATATTATTTATTTATTAATATATATTTATTAATAATTTCATAAAAGTTTTGATTTTAGTGATTGAGCATATTTCTTATATATTTTACTGACACAAGACTAATTGAGCCAAATTGAAAAAAAGAAAAGAAAAAAGTAATGCTTTAATCGTATATCCTCCTTGATCTTCATTTTAATATAATTTGTTTTATTATATAAATATTATATTAATATAGAGATCCACCGTATAATCGGATAGTCTAAATTAAGTTTCTTTTAAAAAAACATATCGAAGGCACACTCTTCCAGTCTTTAAGTTTTAGCTAGATAAAGTTATGTTTATTTTTATATTTTAAAAATATTTTATAAAAAAATTATTTTTTTTATTTTTTTTAAATTAATATTTTTTATGTTTTTAGATTATTTTGATGCGCTGATATTAAAAATAATTTTTTTAAAAAATATTATTTTAATATCTTTTTAAATAAAAACCACTTTAAAAAATAAGCACAACTACACTCCTAAACATATTAGCCTCTTATACAGAAATTAAACACATCATGCTTTTTTATAACGAATTTTTGTGTTGTGTTGTTAGAAAATCATTAAAATAAAAATTATTATCAAGAACATAATTTTAATTAAATAATTTCTTTAAGAAACTAGATGAATTATTTCTTTGGAAAACATGGAAATGTCATAAAAAAATACAAGTAAAATAAAAAGCAATAATCAAAACATCACATAGTTTTTTTTTAATAAATAAAACTACGAAATAATTTAAGTAAGATTCGTAAAATTTGAGAAATATTATATATAAATTTATTTTTTATTCTGAATCAAATAAGCATCCTTTATCTCAAATATCATAATTTCCTTCTTTTTTTAAAGCTAATATATTTATTGAGAACGCCTACGTGTACACTGAGGCTCAATGGACTTGAAATAGTAGCCAAACAAGATCTTCAAGGATAAAACACACCTACTCATCCTCACTTAATCCAGCAGATTAGAGCTTTGGAATCGGACTACACTTCTTTGAATCATGTTCTTCCTGAGGGAAAATCTTGCCCGAACCTTCTAGCTAAGAAGAAGGGAAGTTCTCTTTATACTCCTCTAGTTGCTAGGTACGGACCTCTTGTGGGCCTGCTGCTACATTTTCCTTTCTTTCTCTCTTTTTTAATAGCTATGGATTGATCATCTTTGATCTCAGCTGTTCATGTAAAACAACTGGATTGGCTAGTCACGCCAATTTCTAACCCGGCTAACTTGAAGTCTAGACCGGTCCAAGCTGAAGAGAAAATATATAAAAAAAAAAACAACTGACTATTTCAAAAACCTATTGATCGATGACTTTTTTTGATGGTTGTTATGTCAGCTAATACTCTAACACCCCCTTCAAATTGTAAGGAAGGAAACATACACACAAGTTGTTTCTCATAAATATAAATCGAGTGGTAGTATGATCTTTTGTAAAAATTTTTCTGCAATCTAAAAGCTAACTTATGATCTTTATATGGTATGAAATAAGGGTAATAGATGCAACTAAAAGTTCGAAGTTCAGAATATATAGGTATTGTTTTATAGAGGACAGAGTATAGTGGTAGATTCGTAAGAACCTTGGTTTGATCAATCAAGTACATTGATGTCAAGAAAGCATCTATGCAATAACAATTTGGAAGATCAATATTTGCTAAAAGAGTTAATCTCATTTTTTGGATATGTCTATATTTGCATTCAGCTATACTATTTTACAGAGATGTATAAAGGCATGTTAAGCGATGAAAAATACCATATTTAGCTAAAAGGTTTTAAAAATATTTAGATAAATATTCTCCACCATTACCATATTGTAATTGCTGAATTGAACAAAAAAATAAATTTATATTTTTTAACTCACTTTTAAAATGCATAGGATACATCCATGTAAAACAACTGAAATCATCAATACATAACACATAATAGCGGCAACCTCCAACTGAAGTGATATGGATATCCATATATCAGTGTGGGTCAAAGTTAAAGGTTTTGTGGATTGTTTATTAGAGTCATTGAAAGATAATCTTTTAGCTTTTCCTAACTAACAGGAATGATAGACACTTGATTTGCTGGTTGACTCTTTTATTCGCAGGTAATAAGATAAATAATCTAGGATGGACTTGGAATGATGACTAAGATGATCATATCATTGATTCATGGTGGCCTTTGTCCCTAACTTGGAAGCTAAACATCGAAAATTACTGGTGTAACTCTTATTCCCATTAATAGGATAGAGACTATCCTCAACCAGCCTGTGGAGTAGCAATCGCCCAGTTTTATTCTCATTAACATCGAAATCAGTTCCAATTATAATGAAATAACAGTCATTATCTTGGTAAAATTGGTTAATAGATAAAAGATTGGTTGCAACTTGAGGATAATGAAAAACTTTATTCAAATAAAAGGAATCATGAGCTATATTTATAGATGAAAAACTAGTGTTTTGGATTACCAAACTTGAACCATTGCATGACAGTTTCAAGACTATCATAAAGCTGAAGAGTTTTTAAATTTGCTGTATTGGCAGTAATATAAGTGTTAGCCCCATTATCCGCATACTAAGTTTGGTACTCAAAAGTGTTGTTGGCCTCAACAATTATTGCTGTTGATTTAAAAAGAGGTCCCTCACATTGGAAAGAAAAATTAAAGCGCTGGAAACAATCCGAAGCAACATAACCATGCTTTTGACAAATCTAACATTGTGGTCTGTAATGTGGAGTTGTACGATCATTGTTGGACTGGAATCTTGAAAGTCCACGAGGTTGTGCTAATGTTGTAGCTTGTTGAGATTTTGAAGCAGTACTTGTAGGCTTCCTTTTTTATATAATTAAATGTCTTTGTAGCAAATAAAAAATTTTGATTTTACATTGGAATAGATGCATCAATTAATGTCTCAAAACTTAAAAATTTAGACTAAAAATCATTAAGAGATAAGTATTTTTCCCCGCAAACAAAATGGTAAAATGTAATAAATGAAGTAAAGGTGGCACAAAGACCACCAATTAAGAAAGTGATGAAGTCCTGATCAATCTATTGGTTAGCCTGCAACAGAAAGGTGATCAACCAATTGTTTAGTATCTTCAAGGAATGTAGAGTATGAACGATTACCTTAAATGATAGTCTAAAGTTGTCTCTTAAGAAGAGCAATATAAATCATATCCAAGCAATCATCCCTACCGTCATAACATAAGAGCGGACATTACCTAACAATTTAAGCTGTTGGGTTGAGATGGTTCTTTGACATGGAATCAGAGCCTTGATGACCAAGCGGTCACGAGTTTGAATCTCATCATCCTCATTTATTTGATAAAAATTAAGTACAAGGTAGTGTGGGCCTGTGCAAGTTTTAAACTTAAAAGGCTTTCACTTGAGGGAGTTTGTTAGAGAATAACATAAATCATATCCAAGCAATCGTCCATACCATCGTAAAATAAGAGCGGACCTTACCTAACAGTTTAAGCTATTAAGTTGAGATAGTTATGTGACAGCTTCTTTAGATACACCAATCATATCATTCAGATCTTAATCCCGAAGAAATAAAATTGAGCTAAATACTCCTTTACAAGTAATTGTGCCCTTTAAGTTTTTGACTGACACGTTATGAAATGAATGAATTTGTTAAGTAGATAGAGATAAAGAATTGGTGGAAATAGAGGAAGCCATAGTACAGATGGAGAGGATGAGGAAGATTCGTGTGTGAAAGCTTCAGAAAAGATTAGGTGTTTGTCTGCCTATTGCTGCTCTAATACCATGAAAACTTATAGAAACTTTTAGAGACATCTAATACCATGAAAACTTATAGAAACTTGTAGAGACATATTAAAAAGAATGACTCAAATGATACTATTTATTTGTATTTGGTAGGATATATAAAGATTTATATACAACTAATTGAGTGACAGAAAAAAATAAAGATTATAGGAGATTTAAAATTCAAAATAGCTAAAACTATTAATGATCAGAGATTTTATAGATTGGTGGTTATTGTAAAGTTCTTTGTAAAGTTTTTCGAGAGATCTCTTGGTGGTTGTTATGTCAGCTAAATACTCACAAAAACTATGGTTTAGGTTTGTAATATATAATATAATTTTGCTTGAATTATATTAAAAATTATAATTATAAAATATATCACAATACTAAATACATTGTTTAGGAGTATGTTCGACCATACTTTTAATTTTTTTTAAAAACCTTTAAATTAATATTTATTTTAGTTTTTTTTTATTGTTTTGATATGTTAATATAAATTTTTTTATATATTTTTAAATAAAAAACAATTAAAAAAATCACGCATCAGTAATTTCAAACACAACCTTGCATTTTGACTTACTACGATGCATGTATAATTATGGCGGCCTTGTAACTTCCTACCTAACACAAAAATTATACAAAAGGATAAATTATGTTGATTATTTCATAGTTGAGATGTGGTCACACTTTGCACTTATATTTTTATATATTACAGCAATCTCGTGAAAAAAAAAAGACAAGACAAAATAAAAAAACTCAAGAGTAACAATAACATAATAAACAAAAGGGTAAAAAACTTGAGAAAAAACTCATATTAAAAAAATTGAGAAAAAATAATTCCTTCGCATTCAATATTCATTAAGAAAAAAAAGAAACAAACTAAAACTTAAATTTCCTTTTACCATTTATATTTATATACCAATAACATAATAAATAAAAAGGGAAGAAGGGTAATAACATTGTTTATTGTAACACTTATTCATTGTGAATTGTGACAATAAAATTATAATTTTATCCCTAGTAACATTAAAAATTGGTCTTAGAAAATGAAGTATTTGAGTTTTTCATTATTTTTTGAACAATAAAAATACAAAATTAACCTTTGAACCACCAAACTAAGTCTAGCATATAGCAACATTTTTGCCTTTTCAATTTCAAATGCACAATTAAGTTATTCCACTTGAGGTGAAAAAAAAAAAAAGCTCTATTCAAGGGTTATTTTTATTATTTTAATCTTAGATTATTTGTTATTGTTATGTGGAGTCAATGATGGATTTGAAATTTAATATTTAATAAATACAAAAAAAAAGGTTGATACATGCATTGAAAGTGAAGAATTGTTGTTGTTTTGGGCAATGCGCACCGCGTCGCTTGGTAACCAAACAACGAGGTCCAAATTCTTTTGACAGCCCCTTTATATTTGCCCGACACTTGTCTTGAATGGACCACCAGTTTGGTGCGAGAGCCTTTTTTTTTTGTTTTACTTTTCCTTCTTCTCTCTAATCTCCTTGGTTTTAGTGTTTGGCTCTCTAAATTTTCAAAGTTAATCTTCAATTTGTTTTGGCTTAAAATTTGGTCACTATTCTTTTGGTTTTTAATTTTTTTCATTGGCCTTTTTGTATTTTTTTTTAATTTCATCATTCAATCTTAATTTGTCATATATTGTTTTTTCCACTCCGGTCCTTAACTCTTTTGCGCAATTTTTATTTGTTTTTAATTTCATCTTTCAATCTAAATTTATGATGTATTGTTTTTTTTTTCAATTTGATTCTTATTCTTTTGATTTTTTATCATTTTATTAAAGTTTTTTCTATTTTAATTTCACCATTCAATATTTTTTTCTTTCCCTCTAATTTATTTTTTATTTTGTCTTTTTTATCTCTACGTTTCTAATTGCTATTTTTTTATGATCATTTTTTTTTTCAATTTCATCCTTCAACGTTTAACTTGCTGGTGATTGTGTTTTATAGTGTTTCCATGTATGGTTCTTCCTGTCTAATGAACTAGATCACAGGTTTGAAAAGTTAACGCGGGTTAACATCATTTTTCATGGCTTATTTTCTTTTCTGATTTTATCGTTCATCATTATGTTTTTTTTTTTTAAATTGATCTTGTGGTTTTTTTTCAATTTCTTTTCTATTGGGTTGTTTTGATCTCAAGGCTTGAGCCACGGGTTTTTGCAGGTTAATTCGGGTTGGCTCGCCCTTTATTACCCAAGTTATTTGTTTATTAGGCTACCCCGGGTTGACTTAGATTGGTTTTTGTATCTAATTTTATACTTTCAAAGTTTTTTTTTTGTATAAATTATCATGTTTTTTTTAAACAATTATTGATTTACTATGGTTATCTATTTTTTTTAGTCTTATTAAAATAAAATTAACTTATTTGACATGATTAAGATTATAACTCGAGTTGTTATTTATTATTTTTTATTTTTGAAATGTACTTCATCCTTTAAGCATTGATTTTTATATAAAAAAAATTATGGTCCCATGGCATAATTTGGACCGGCGGCAAACTACAGGCTCAAATCTAGTTTGAAGCCGATGCTGATTTTCAATATGGATCAATGAGCTATTTAATAAGCTATAATGGGTTGTATTTTGTAGGAAATGTTTGAAAATGTAGTAACAATTGTTTTTTAAAATATTTCTTGCTTATAAATATATCAAAATAATATATATTTTTTAATTTTTTAAAAAATTATTTTTGACATCAGTATATTAAAATGATATAAAAATAAAAAAAATTATTAAAAAAATAAAAAAATTAAATTTTCTCAAAAAATAAATAAATTTAAAACACATAAATAAACAGATAAATGGCTACAAATCCGAATGCAATTATAGCGAGGCTGCACCTCTTTAGTTGCAAAGCACACGGCCGTCATAAAAGGTCCCTTACCACCTCACCTCCATGTCATGGCCTCGTGCATAGCATGAACAAGGGCCAATCTAAAATTAGGATGGCTTTTAAGTTTGGATTTACGCCTAATCTCTAGAGTCATTTTAATCTTGAAGTATTGATTTTTGTAAATGAAAAGGATAATCTAAACTTGTAATAATTTTTTTTTTATCATTAATATGAATATTTGAGTCAGCTTCCGTGTATACGTTGACTAATTCCACGACCTTTAATGTTAATGATTATATAAATTTATAGTGGTTCTGAGGTTTGTGAAACTCGAACTGATATCCTCTAGAGAATAAATTCAGAGTCTGACCAGTTGGGTTACACTTTTCAGAATTTATAAATACATGCATAGATCCATCATGAATTAATTTTTTTTTAAAATTTATATTTTTATTGAGGATATATAAGAGTCAGTACAACCAACATCTGGCTAGATTTATTTTTAATTTTTTTTCAAGAAAATAAAGAGAGGAGGGCTAATGGACTACTTTAAATTTACGCACAAACCATATTGCATTTTATATATTTATGTAGAGTTTAATTATTATTTCATAATAGAAGAGACAAATATAATAAAAACAAAGAATATATATATATATATATTATTTTGAAAGTATACATATTTATTTTAAAATTATTACATAAATAAATTTATTTTATATCTTTATTTTTTTTAACTATATATATTTTTATAATTTTTGCATCTGGTATTTTTATTTCGAGACACTAGTTACTTAAATGTAAGTAAAATCTAAGTCGGTCTAGTTTCGATAGCTGCCTTACCTTAATTTCTCGAATAAAAACGTTGATGCCTATCTGAAAGTTAGAATAAATAAAGGGGCTTAAAGACAAATTTTAATCCAAGACGAGGGATTACTTATTTAAAACCTTATAAATATAATAATAACCCCCCATAAAATTACAATTTTCTTGTCTAATTAAAATTAAAGAAACAACTAAACCCTATCTGTTTTTATATTAGAGCATCACGTATCAATTCATACCAATTCAAAAAAATAAAACAAAACAGAATAATTTTTGTCTCATTTTAAATCTTGATCCGTTCTGAATTTTCTGGATAAATTTCGATCAGAATGTTCTGATTTCATTTCACATATTTCATTTCGGGCTTTAAAAGCCATTGAATCAAACCCAAACTTCAATTTATTTTAACCAAAACAAATCCTAAAAATAGCATATAAATATTAATAACTCTATTTTCTACTACAAAACAATCTTTAATCAATCTAAAAATAAAAAATCAAACAAAACAACAAAAATAATAAATTTATGGACCCCAGTCTATTTTTTTAGCATGATCAAAAGGCAAATTTATTTTCATTGAACTCCCATCTCTTAACAAACATTCATTGACACCAATATCTATTACATTCCTTCCATTTCTCTAATCGAATAAAATATGTGTTACATATCTTTTTTTGTAAAATATTAATATCACAATAAAAATATATTTTGCAATATGATTATAATATAAAAAGTACTAGACTATTTCTTATTATCCTTAAGAAAAACATGACTTTCTTGTGATATTGAATGAGTACACGGAAGGGAATTTAAAGGGGTGACAAACAAAACTTATAGTTTAATTAAGGGTTAAAAAAATACTAATTAGGTGGCGTTCGTGTATTAACTTAAATGTGACCCTCAAATTCCAACTCCCTCTACATTCGTTCAAAAATTAATTGTCATAATGTTTTGACGTGAATGACTTATGTGGCTTTCTTTTATTTTTTAGAAGTGAAAGTTTGGATTTGATTTATGTTTCTTTTATGTTAAAACATTTTATTTTTATAATATTTTGATATTTTATTTAAGTTAAATTACTTTAAGTTAAGGTTCTATTTAATTTTAATTATTTATAAATATTTTAAATTTTAAAATTATATTTCTTTGATATTAAATTTTAAATTAGGTTTGTTGAATTATATATATATATATATATATATATATATATATATATAGAGAGAGAGAGAGAGAGAGAGAGAGAGAGAGAGTAACGGCACGTCGAAACGGAAACAAAAACATTTCATTTCAATTGATAAACCGAAACAGAATTGACAACTTGGAACAAACAACAAAAGTTTCTCCCATTTTTTTCTCAGAGTGATTAGCAACGTCTTCATCAACGATGATTGTCAGAAGGATTTGTCATAGACGGGCATGGAGCTCCACCCCACGATTTCTCTACCCGTATACTACTTCTCAATCTCCAACCCCGTCTCCATTAACGTCCCACAAACTTCCTTTCATTGGTTATCCGAATAACTCTATGAACGTGAGTGACTCTTTCATATTATGTAACTTGTTAGTTAATTGCTTTGTTTTGGAATAATTTGTTAGATGGCTGTTGGGTTTTTTGTAGATCAAGATTGAGTGTAGGAAAGTGGGTTTGTGTTTGTTTTCGAGTCAAGCTTCGGTTGATGTGGGAACGAGTGCTGGAATTGTTGATGTGCCTTTGGCTCAAACTGGTGAAGGTATTGCTGAATGTGAACTTCTCAAGTGGTTTGTGAAAGAGGCAAGTGAACGAATGAAATGATCTCTGACAAAGTTTTGAGAAATGTTTGTCTTGATACTGTTTTCAAATCATAATGTTGGCGTTGATTTAGCAGGGTTTAAAATTGTTTTTTTAAAAGATGGTAATGTGATTGTTGTTGTTGTAGGGGGATCAAGTTGAAGAATTTCAACCACTGTGTGAAGTGCAGAGTGACAAAGCGACTATTGAGATAACGAGTCGTTATAAGGGGAAAGTTGCTCAATTTCTCTATGTTCCTGGAGATATTGTAAAGGTGAGAATTTCGTGTTTCAATGCTCACTGGCTTGGTGAAGAAATCAAGTTGACATTTTTATTTTTTTTGTAGATTAATAATAATTCAATTTTATGAATTTCATATGCATGCATTTAGCGATGTGGTTTTCCCTGTGTGGGATACAAAAGATGAAATTACGAAGTGGGAGACATTAATTTGGGGAAGCAGTTGGAATTCAGTTTGAAACTATGTCAAACAAATATTTTTTTCTTTGACGTATGAAGCAAATTGTTATTTTGTTAGCCATGCTAGGTAACACTAGCACCTGCCTGTGTGAACCTAAAATGGGCCACAATGGCAGAGCTGGCTCCATTTCTCAAGGGGGCCCAAAAGATAGGGAGACTGTGCTCTGCACAATTAGGGGGTGTTTGTAACTTGAAGTTAGTCATGAGATTAGTTTTCATGCATGTTTATTGATAATTTGAATTTCTGGTAATATATGATATGTGCGAATAAGGGTAACTATATTGCAGGTTGGAGAGTCTCTTCTTAAAATGGTTGTTCAAGGAGCTCAAGTTCCAACGCAGAAACAAGATGTTTCTCATTATTCTGAGGTGAATAAATGTAAAACTGGCGGAGTCCTGTCAACACCAGCTATGCGACACCTTGGAAAGCAATATGATATAAATCTAAATGATGTCCGTGGAGCTGGTAAAGATGGGAGAGTATTAAAAGAAGACATACTGAGACATGCTATTCTGAAAGGAATCAATAAAGATTCAATTGGCATTGAGAATGCTGATTCCAGAGACCAATTTTTGAAAGGTGAAGAGGACCACTCATATGTGCCAGCTGAATTAGGATCACAACATGGTGATAAGACAGTTCCCCTAAGGTAAAATATTAGATACAAATGTGAACTGAAACACCTTTTTTCTATCATTATTTTTCAGGAGGAGGGGGCAGGAATATACAAAACTGCTTTCCTTGGCATTTTACTCTTCACAATACTACCAAATTTTTCTGAAGAATTGTAGGATTAGGATAACATGACAATTTCTTACACTGCAGATGAGTCAGTCAACTTTCCCTATATGCAATCATAACGTCAATTAATTGTTATCCAAGGCATAAGCAGGCAACCATAACCATGTACATGTAGTTAGTTGTGTTCGATGATAGTTGGATCCCTACTGATGAAGTTTTTTAACATAGGAACTGTACATAGAAAATCAGACATATCTTGTGAATTCAACAGTCTCAAATAAGTTTTACATGGGATGGAAGAACACTCGTATTGTAAATCTTGTACTGTGAGATATGATAACTTCTACTTTTAAATTCCAAAATTATGATGTAAAATCTAAACCTTTTTACTTCAGAACCCCTAATCTTTTTGTGTGCATCTTTTACTCTGAAAACCAAATCTTTTACTGTAAAGTGTAAACCCTTTCCTTAAAGACAAAATCTTCCCCCCTCTCCCTAAAACTCATTTTTGTTGGTGTATTGATACTGGACAGTTATTTGTTCAATTCCATGTACTAGGAATTCTTAAAGAATATGTTTATTAGGCAAACCACTTTAAATTTAGAGTTAATGCAAAGTCATTGCTTTTTTTTTTTCCAGGGGATTCCAACGTGCGATGGTGAAAACAATGTCTGTGGCTGCAAAAGTTCCACATTTTCATTATGTAGAAGAGATAAATTGTGATGCATTGGTGGAGCTTAAAGAAAGTTTCCAAAACAGTAACACTGAACCAGGTGTGAAGCATACATTCCTTCCATCTTTGATAAAGTCACTTTCAGTGGCCATCAGCAAATATCCGTGGATTAATAGCTGCTTTAATGAGGACTCAATGGAGGTCGTCCTGAAAGGTTTGTTGATTTATTCTTCTTTGCTGCTATAATGTTGCTTACTGCCTCTATTTTCTGATGGGCACATGCCCAACGAGTACTAGAAAACTACGATTTCAGAGTAGGCATTTCAGTGTATGGGCACTATGATTCTTGCTTATGAAAGCATTTCTGCTCAACGTAATTTAAAATGGTAATTTTAATGTCCTATGCAAGTCTTTGAGAATCTAACAAAGCTTGAATTAGATCCAATGCCAACAAAAAGTTTATAATAAGAGAAACATTTTTATATTATAGATTGACAATAAGGTCACCGGGATTGACTGCTCTTATAAAACCAATATAAATTATCATACTTCAACAGAAGATGGGTGTATCCACCAGAGGCTCTATATTTGGTTCTACAAGGATTTATGGGCACATGTTTATATCTCTTCTTGATGGAAGAATTGTTAGTTCTGATGTAAAATAATTATTGCTCTTTTGAGATCTATTATTCAGTATGTTGCTTGGATTATGTTGAATATTCTTATTGATGACCTTAACCCTCTTTTCTAGTTTTGATTGTGGTCACAATAACTGTTGAATGTCATAGGTTCCCACAATATTGGAATTGCCATGGCTACTCCATCTGGTTTAGTTGTACCCAACATAAAGAATGTTCAGTCTCTTTCCATCTTGGAGGTTGTTTTACTGATTCCTGTCTGTTTTATTTACATAAGAAACTATCTTCTATTCCACTCTGCTTTTTAGCTGGCAGCTTCTTTCTTGTGTTATTGAGTATGACTTCAAACATTTGTCTTTAAACACTTAATAGTTACTGGAGAATATATAACCTGGTTGATTTGATAATGAGAGTTAAAATGGTCTAATATATATTCAAATTGAAACCAGTGTGTTTTTTAAGGTTGAAACTTCCTTATATGCATGCTTATGGTTAGGATCACCCATGAGTACAAGCAAGAATGAAATAGTGCCTTTATATATATATATATATATCAATCATGTTTTGCTCTCAAATGTGTTTACTTTCAGATCACTTCTCCTTAAATTTTGCTGTAATTTTTTTCCTTTTTACCGGTTTTATTGACAATGTCCACATGTGTATTTAGATAACGATGGAGCTTTCACGGTTGCAACAATTGGCCTTGGCTAATAAGCTCAACCCAGAGGACATAACTGGTGGAACAATAACACTAAGCAACATTGGAGCAATTGGTGGGAAGTTTGGTGCTCCCATCTTGAACTTGCCTGAAGTGGCCATTATTGCAATAGGCCGAATTCAGAAGGTGCTTTGTTTTGCAGATGATGGAAATGCATACCCTGCATCAGTTATGATGGTAAACAGTGTTTCAGTTACTTCATGCTCATTCTTTTTTATATGTTTAAGAGTAATCCTAAGAGCTAACACCATCTTCCAAATGACCTTGGGATATACACCATTATATTTATATGCTCATTATTTTGGAAATAAACTACTGTAACTATGCACATCATTCTTGAGAAAAAGTAAACCACGGTCCATTGTATAGGAAAATCTTATTACAAAATCAGCATGCAATTTCAAACAATTAGAGAACACTTGTGACAAAAATGGCTAAAATTGTGCTTTGCACTTACTGACTGTAAAAACTATGGCGCTTATAGCTTTCCATTATTATTGTGGATTAATCTGCCTCTCTGGCATGCCTCTTTCTCAGGTAAATATAGGTGCAGATCATAGAGTGTTGGATGGGGCGACTGTTGCAAGATTTTGCAATGAGTGGAAACAGTTAATTGAAAATCCAGAGCTGCTCATGTTGCTCATGAGATGAGTTGTCTTGACTGGTTGCAAGATGACATGTTTTTATCACAAGCAGCTCATGTAACTCTTTAGCGTACAGCTACTAAACCGGGAAATAAAAATCCAAGTTGTAAGTTCTGGAAATCATATTCAATAAGATTTAAATCATGAATAATAAGGTTACTCATATTCTCTTCTTTTGCTGTACAAGTAATGAATATTTGTAAGCTTTAGTCTTGGATGACAAATCTGAGCACAGTAATTACGCCAAGTTCTGTTTTATCTTCCTCCTCTTGGGGTTCATTAAACGGCCCTACGCTACATAATGGAAGGCAGCATTTCAATCTCTATTCTGAGGCCTTGAACCTGAAACCTAAAAGCAAAAAGCCAATGTCTTTTTCTTTCACGAATCCCGTGTCTTAGCATTGGGGGTGTTCCCCCCTGCGCCTGGAGCTGGTGTCGATGGCTGGACGAGCCCGTTGTAACTAAGAGAATTGGCATGAGGAAAAAAAAGAGAGGAAAGAGTTAGCTCGAGAGAAAGGGAAGAAACTATCGTGAGTTATAATACTGTAGCTCGTCTTATATTTTATTCAATAATAAATATTTACATGTGTACATAACAACTAACCCTAGCCCTAGCAAAAGTTTGCGTGTGATATTGTGAATTATTTTTTTAAATTAATAATGCAAAATCAGTCAGACTACATAATTTGTTTATCTTGATATAATTTGTAAGAAAATACCCATCTTGTTTTCGAATTTTTAGTTTAGAAATAATTAATGACATGTTCTCGATCGTTACTTGAGAGGTTTTTACTTTTATGCATCATAATGATAATTTATGGGAAAAGTGGCGCTTAGCCTTATTTATAGTGTCCATACTCTTTGAAGCTTGCAGAATCCATGTGAGAAGGAAGTCATTTCTTTGTTGAATTGAGTTCTGTGTTTCATTGGATCACATGAACACTGCTTAGCAGTCATCTGGCATGGCGGGTGTCTTCCGCCCTTTATATGGGATCTATTCAAGTGTTTGAGGAGAGAGATAGGAGTTGTGGCCATCCCCGTGAGAGAAGAGAATTTTCAGATGTCTCCTGGTGTTATCATGTACAGATCAAGATTCCGGTAATAGTTCAACCCTCATGTAAAGCCTGTCTGCTCAAATTTTATGGTGTAGTACTGAACATCTTCTTCAGACAACCAACCAAGAGGGCAAGACAACTGGAGAGACCAGAGGCTTTCACCTTTAGGTAAGAAAAGTGGAGCTAGAGTACGGTAGGCAAAGAATTCCTTGAGAGGTCATCTCTGCAAAATCTTCTACTCTAAGTTATTAAACTTTAACTCTGTCTGGTCTGGTCTAAACAAACACAAATACCAAGCTATCAAAGCACCGCAATCATGCCCCACAACAAAAACCTTGTCTTGATTCGGAGCCAGGACATCAAGCAACCCAATCTAATCACCAACCACATGGAGACAGGTGTAACTAGCTAGTAACCTCGTCCGGTGCAATATCTGTGTCACCAAACCCTCTCAAGTCCGGAGCCACAGCACTGTAGCCAAGTGAGGACGTAGCCTCAATCTGGTGTCTCCAGGAGTACCATATCAAGGAAAACCACACTGCCATCTCATGTAAGTTATTATTGCAGGATTCATGACAGTATCAAGGAAAATCACACTACCAACTCACGTGAATTATTATTGTACGATAAACTCATGCAACGGCAGGATTCATAACAGTGCAAATCACTGCAAGCTACAATCAATGATTAGTTACTGTAAAGCTAGGATCAGTATCTTGTATTTTCCTTATTACTATAGCTAGAATCAGGGATTCGTTTTGTATCCTTTCCTTTACAAGCTTTCCATACTCAACACTCTGTATTTTGTATATAATAAGTTCTGGAGATTGAATAAAGACATTGTTTTCTCTTTTATACCATAGCTCAGGAAACCCGTGGATGAAGAGAATAACTGGGGCATTCATTGAGCCTTTGATTGCCACATACCAGGAATCAAAAAAGAGTACAGAGATCAGTACTAGCTAGGAATGGAGTCATGAGAATTGGCAAATGGGATAGGATAGCGTGGTTTTATCAACTGCTTTGTTCTTGTAATCACTGAATTGATAGAGGGCGTGGGATGGGAACGATGAGAGTGTTTTATAGGTGACAAAATAGTTTAGGAGGCGCATGAACAAGGATAAATTTACCAAGTGTTATCATGCAAGTGATTCCAGACGTGGTGTGTTGAGTTTGGTACTTGACGAACTTCTGCTTAATTCATAACAGTGTCAAGCTCTTTCTTCGTTGATGAAAGAGGGAATCTGGGGGCAAGGACTCACGAATGCGAGTAAAACTCGGTTTTTTAACGGTAATTTATATGTAATACTAATAAAAAAAATCCTTTAAATCATTTTAAAAGAGAGTGTTAAAAGAATCGCTATATTTTTAGTGATAAATTTTTTTTTATATATATTTTTAAGTGTTTTTAAGTTATATAGTCATTCTCTTTGTTCAACATTACATAAAATTATAGGCATATCTTTTTATTTATAGAGAAATCTAAAAACCCTATAAATAATAAAATATCAATTTTCTTTGAATATTACATATATTATTTTCGGATAATTTTTAAAACTTATTTAATCAAGTAATTACTTGATTTTTCCAGGTCTAAAATTGTAATTTCCTGTATAAATTATACTCTAGTCCTTAATTTCTAAAATTTATTTACAATTACATCACACTTGATTAATCATCCCAGTTTAATTTTTGATTAATAGTTCTTATGTGTGTGACCCATTAGATTTTCTAATAAGTTGGTCCAAATATAAATCACAATCCTAAATAAAATATAATTAAATAAATTAAACAAATTAATTTATTATCAATTTGATAATTAATTTATTTCTATTTGATGATAAAGTACAATATCTAACAACCTGTCATAATCTCATAAATATTAGAAAAGTCATAAGTGGTGTGGTTTGACTTAACTCCACATTCATTGATTAGAAGGTAAGCTCTCGATCAGCCCGAATCTGCCATTGCAGAGGAGGCTGATCAGGGACAAAGATGTTGTTGAGTTTATTGAGCTAAATGAGGTACAAACTTATGATGAGGATAATTGCTACTTGTAGAGGAGATGATTCTCACTCAAGTTATGGTGGTTGGCACCTCTGAGAAGGTCGAAGATGCTACATTCATTCTCTTGAAAGTGACATCTTGATCAGCCTTCATCTGTTGAAGAAGATGGTGAACAAGACTGGATGACGTGCTACTTATTTTTTCATTAAAATTTAAGTGACGCGCTATTCTTTTAAACCTTGGAAATTAAGGCTTTTAAAAAAAAATATTTTAGGGAAATTTCAATTTAATCCCTGTTTTTTCCAAATTGAGCATATGCTTTCTCATGTGACACTGAAACTTCTTAATTTTTGCAATTGCACCTCTAAAACCTTGATTTAAATCCTTTAATTTGAGTGTCTTTTTTTACTTTGATCCTAGGTTTCAAGATTATGCAATTTCAACTCCTATCAATTATCAAACTTTCAATTTCTTTCAAGTTGACCTTTGATTTCATCAATATCAGTCCAAAAACTCACATTTTTTTTTGCACTTTGGTCTTTGGTTTTAAAATTCTTCAATTTGACCCTCAACCAGCCTTCAATAGTTAAGTTTCTTTCAATGGAACCCCTGATTTCATCTGATTAAGCTTATAAAAATTAAATTTGATTTTTTAAAATTTTAATTTTTTCAATTAAGCCCAAATTAGGCTTCCAAACTTAATTGTTTTTATCAATTAAGTTCTTAATAAAATTAATTTGACATATTAAAAATCTAATTAAGTCCTTGCACATAGTTAATTCTTTTAATTTTGGCTTACATTAATTTTTAAACTTAATTAATTCTTTAATTAGTCTCATAACTAAATCAAATTAACCCATTGAAATCTAATTATGTTCTCAAACTTAATTGTTATACAAATTCATCTAAGATTCATTTGAGTTAACCTTGAATTTGCATTGGCTCCCACATTTAGGTCCTTCAAATGCAATTGAGTTTTCAATATTGTCAAAGATCTAGATTGATCATTGCATCTCTCGTTTATGTATTTGAATCCCTCTTCAGCCTGTTCTTGCCAACCGAGTATATAAAAAAACAAACAAACATAATTTTGGGAACCTAAAATTAGGTTATGACATATATTTTGATAATAAAGTAGCGTATTAACCATTTTCAATATCTTTGAACTTTCAATGGACTTGACTCATTTAAAGATCTTACCATCTATGGGTTGATTTTCAATGCTTGTTTAACATACACTCAAAACACTCTTCCAAATAGAAACAAAAAATAAAATTTTCTAATTATCTTTTTATATAGGAAAATAATAAAATCATGTATTCAATATCTTTCAACTTTCAAAAGACATGACCTGTTTAAGAATCTTACCATCCACAAGTTGATTTTAGATAAAAAATAATAATAAAACAATCAATACTTATTAATATACATTCAAAGCAATCTGTAACAACCCCGATTTTCTGTCTTTTTTCGCGATACATTGAAAATTTTCAGGTAATTTTTTTTAATACAGGTTCCACCAAAATTTCTATAAAAATTTCGGTAGAGTCTCCCCTATACTGTGAGGTTTCAAGTTATCGACAAAACATATTACATCTCTAATTTTATTTCACATCCCGATCCAATCATCCTGGATCTCAACCCAACTCATTATTATCAACACAACACATCTTATTCAATAACATCATATAATGTAATTCAAGTGAAAGATTCGATTTCAACTATAAACATGAATGATTAAATAGGTACTTAGAGTTACAAACATAAGATTAAATTCATACATTCAAATTTACGGATTAATATTACATTTCAAGTTTTAGGACATAAATCTCTTAATTTACAAATAATTATATGGTCAAAAGCAAAAGGTAACTAAATATCATTCCTGATGCGACCTTGATGGACCTGAAAATAGAAATTAACGTGTACACATAAATATAAAAATGTAGTAACAAACAATATCAATGATAGATAATAATCTCTATGGAATTTCTTTTGATGCATAAAATCAAGCATGAACCTCTTTTACAACATACATTTTCCATCTATTACTAATATCCATCTAATATCCTATCCCATTTGTCGAGAATAATTTCATCTTGCAAACCTCAACACAACTCAACGATTTTCGAACACCATCTCTTTATAAATCAATTCTCACTTGATATTAAGATATTTTTTTTTGGTGTCATTAGCCTATCTCATTCTTTTGGAATAACTAATCAATATTTTCCCTCCCATTTTCTGGAAGGTAATTGTTGATACTAATGAATCTCATTAGTATTATCAGTCTCCCAATATTAGGTTAGACTATTCAATTACATTCACGTGTTGATATCAATACAACCAATTAGTATCATTAACTATTCCTTACCCAGAATGGTTAATCAAATCTTATTCATATCTATTTTACCATCAAAGTTGCTGATGTCAAGAACCCTTGACATCATTAGCCTCCTTACCTAGAGTAGCTAATCGCACCAGAAATGGTTACCGATACCAATGTGATCCATTGATATCATTAACTATTCTTGACCTTGAATAGTTAATCAACTTATCTTTTTCACTTAACCAGGAGTAACCATACCGGTGTTAGTAAAAATCTTTACTTACATCATTAGTCTCTCAATTGCTCGAGATTGACTAATCAATTAAAGAAATGCCGGCACCGATGAAACCCCATCGATACCATTAGCTATCCAAACCCGGATAGCTAATCAATGCCATCTAAAATGCCGGTACCAATAAAACCTCATTGATACCATTAGCTATCAAAAACCAGATAGCTAATCAATATCATCTGAATCTTCCATTCATACCGATCCCCTTTCATTTTTCTTATTAACATCATATGCATTGTAACCACGGTTGCCAAGTATCATTCGCACACAATCTTATTTATCGACACTACAGACATTAAGCATAATTCACATAACCTTGGTCACCCTCATCACAATGCCAAATATCAATTTATGCCCTTAGCCACCCTCATCATGGTGCTAAGTATCATTGTAATGTATCCTTAGCCACTGACACTATGGTGACCAATTATCTATCATTTCTCCTTCAATCTCCAAGTCATTGTGTATACCTAATCCATACTAAGGTATGTAAGATAATTATGTTTATTCCAAAGTTATCATGGCTAATTCGATACTTATCAATGTAAGGTAATTGTATCCATCCTAATAATAACATAATTAATTTGATATGTAACAATGCACACAAGTTACTTATATTCGTTTAAACATTATCCTAACTAATAGAGGTATATCGTTGTACGCAAGGTACTCTTATTCATTCCAATAATATCATCACAAGTTTGATACATATCAATATACATAAGGTACTCATATCCATTTCAATTATATCATAACTAGTTGATACACATCATAGCACGCAAGGTACTCACATTCATTCCAATATTATCGAAGCAATAAAATAATAAATTCTGAAATTTATCAATAAGTTTACACAAATTAAAAAAACAAGGTGTGATGCACTTATCTAGAGCATGTACATGTGCTGCCACTCCATGCAATCGTCCAATCCCCACATCTTCCCCTGTACCATTAGGGATTCAGTTTTTATCAACAATATAACCAACATCACAACTTCATTTAATTCTCATTCAACTAGTATTTTCAAACTAATCACAAAAAATTTATTTACAATCTCATACTCTTACCCATTTTCATGTTCATATGCATTCTTATAATTTTGTTATTAAAACCATCACTTAACAACAATTCCAAGCAAAGATTAAAAATTATCTAATTCTGATCAATTTAGCTTAACCAACTCAAAACACCATCTAGTGTTTTAATCATAACTAAAGCTGTAAAACACAGTTTTAGACGTGATTTGTTTCTATGAAAGGCTAAAACATAGAAATACAACTTTCATGAAGAAATCAACTCTAAATTATTTTGTTTTAAGGCTTAAAATCAACAAACACAATAGCCCCTCCTTTATAGCTAAAATTTTGGACAATGAGGATTTTTCATCCCTTGAAAATCCTTTTCAACTTCCAACTTATTTTCATGCATAAACAACATTATCCAAGGTCATTTGGCATCATTAAATCACAAATTTAAGCTAATTCTAAAAATTCAAACAATTTCCCTACCTCTACAATATAGCAAGATTCAGCTAAAATATAGAAACTCATCCCTTTGGAATTTCTCCTATTTTTTTTACATACACTACATATGTTACATATGTTATTATCCTTATTTAGTATTATTAATACAATAAAACAACGAACCATTCATTTTCTTTCACTTTCTCCTCGTGCAATTAAATATATGCGACAAACCTTAACAATTAATATTTTTACATCATTATCACAACAATAATTTCACCCTATTAGTTAGAATTCATGATAATCTTCATTAACTAATCAATTTTCCAAAAAAAAATACTTATGGCCAACCTTAAATATGTTTTATTTTCACCTGAAAATTTTCAATGTATCATGTAAAAAGATGTACAAAATCAAGGTTGTTACAATTAGTATCAGAGCGTGGTTGTGATTCAGTAGACTTTATAAGCATGGAAAGTATAATAAATCATGTATCTTGAGATAGAATGAACTCGACACACACACACACACACACACACACACACTTGGTTACCATAAGTGTGGTAATTAAGGAAAGTGATACTGGGTTGTCAAGAAGTCGGTAACTAAGAAAATGAGCTATTACCTCGTGATTGTGGGATCGGTAGCAAATAATAAATATGAAACCATTGTTTGATAATACATTAGATGATAGTAAATGATTCATGAAAAAAAAATAAATTTGAAATATTAATAAAATGATAATGTAACAATAATGTTTGTTGTTTTGATGAAATATGAATGGATGAGATGAAACCATAAATGAATTAGTTTTGATGAAATATGAATGGATGAGATGAAACCATATATGAATTAATATTAGAGTGAATATATGATTGTTTAGGCATAAACAAGTGTAGATATAAATGCTGTCGATTCAAAATTGTGACATAGCATACGAATAGAAATGAGATTGTTTTGTGATTAATGTCTAAATCAATAATTATGTCAAGTTGGTAACGGGACCCTGCATATTAGGCCCTTACCCCAATTGACAACGCATTATCTTGACCTGCAAATGAATACTAGCTTGGTACATAATAAAATGGACAATACAAGTTTAATACTGGTATCGTAGATATGAGGTAAAGGCTTGTAAATTGATTATGAAAAGCCTTATTAAATTACTTTATGAGAATCTACTCCAAAATCATGAATGAATTAAGGATCGTAAGCGTGGTTATCTTTGTAGACATAAAGGAGTAAATGGTTAAAACATGAACATGAATGTAATACCTGTTGTGGAATGTTATGGGTTAAAGGTAAAACACTAAGTTACCGTCATCCCAGATATTAAATATATAAATAAATAATTTGACAAACTATATGTAAGAGTAGGCGAGGAGGTCACGAGTGTGCAATGTACATACATGTGATTGTAGAAATACATAATTAATAAGGAAACTAGAAAAGAGACGAATTTAGGGAATGGAGGGGACTAATATGTACCGACGATGAGAAGTAAATGAACGTTGATTCAGGAGTTGATACTTAATATTATGAGTGTCTGTGCACAGGAGTTGAGTAATTATGGATACAGAGTGTTACTTGGTGGGCTCTAAATAGGATAAAGATGAAAATAAGATGGTATGAACAAGTAGTTAATTCTGAAATTATAGAAATCATGAGGATTTCTATACTGAAACACTAAATAGCTAAGATAAATCATAGTTGTTAAATTGTAACGAGTGCAACATGAAATTGGGATAAGGAAAAAAAAATGACGACAACAAGGTTATATACAAATGTAATTGGAAACTACGACAATGACAAAAATTACATGACATGCTTAGTGGGAAAATAAGGTGAAATGGTTTCCCCGATACCAACACAAGAGTTGGGTTGATAGCATATTGATTTGAATTACCTATACTTTTATATAGAATCTAAGATGTGTTCCTTGTATCCATGTTACGGAAAGGAGAACTGAATCCTCTTCAAGTCTTGCACTGACTGCCCATAGTGATTTAGGAAGGCTAAAGATCTAAGGTTTGAACCAAATGGGCTTTTAGATTAAAGCGTATAAAAACAAAAAAAAAAAGTTTCATGGAAGCATCTGCAATTGCAAAGAGATCGGGAAAGCAAAATTGAAAAAGAGAGATAAGTACCCAATAATATTCGCAAGTATAGGTAAAAATCCTAAATTTCGAGGATGAAATTTATTGAAGGAGGAGAGAATGTGGAACCCTGAAAATTTATAATTTAAATATGTGGATGTGAAAACTTCCATGTAAACATAAGACTAAAAGTGGTATGATCTTGACAAGTGATGGAAACCAAGATAAAAAATAATAAATAAATATGATATACAATGGAGGAGATGACCTCCATAAAATAAATTATGGTTTAGAATTTCTAATGACAAAGAAACTGGTAACGTGTTTTGATGGATAAAATAATGAGAAAAATGATAAAATATTTCTAAAAAATAAGTGAGATAATAAAGAATAAATTATAATAAAGGATAGTGCAATGAAAAAGACAGGACTGAAGTGCAAGCACCGATTAAAAATCAGTGACGTTACTTTGAAACGGTAATAAGCCCAATAAATAAATTAAGGTGAAAATTTTAAAATGAATATATTCCAAAATAATAAAATGACCTTAAAGGTTTAGAAGGATAATTGATATGATTTTATATGCAAATTGAACAAGAAAATTTGGGTTGTTGATGAAAATTCATGAACTGACCAATTTTACATTAGAAAGCAGAGCTCTCAATACAATCTTCAGATCGGGATGCATTTTGTATTAAATCTATTAATATGTTTTCCTACATTGTTTAAAGATCTCATCCCAATCGGAGTTTGGTAAAGACTAGCGATTTAAGCAAAAACAAACTAGATAGTTAACGTGAGAAATAAAATAAAATATATAAAAGCATAAATAAGGGATAAAATTATAATTAATGGAAAATATGCTTTTAAAATAGCAAAGAGGCCAACCATTCCAGAAAAAAAAGGTGAGAGGCAATAAAGAAAATTTAGCTAGAGAGAGAAGTGCAAAATTTAGGGAGCCAATCCAAAGAGTTATTGAAACATTTCAAATATTATGGAACTAACATTTCAAATATTCATTATAATACGAGCATAAATTAATTAATAAAATGTTACAAACTAATCAAAATAAAACAAAAATATTTTAGGAATTTGAAAACAACCTTTAAGAGTAATTGAATTAGGTGAGAAGCTATTGGAAATAAACTGTCAAAGGGGTGCTGCGTAGGTCCATGCAATGCACTATCATGCTGATGAGGATTGGGGAGCGTGGCTCGTTGGATCAGCTGCACCTGCTTTCTCTCTTAATTATTTTTTTTTAATTAATATGGATGTTTCGATCAACTTGTATATACCTTGATTAATTTCATGGGCTCTGAAGTTAACAACCATCTAAGCCTCCAGTGATCATTATATTAGCAATCACAAGACTCGAACTTAAAACCACAGGAGAAGCAAACACTTTAATCCTAAACTTTTACTACTGAACTACATGCTAGATAATTTTTAATGAGTTATTTTAGTATTTTTTTGTTATGCTTCAGACCCCAATGACTTTACGAGAAAACAGGTTGGCACTATATTACTATTTTGAATTTAAATATAAAAAAGTTTTAAAAAATATATGGATTATGAGTATAAAATTCATCAAGGAAGGATTTAATATCGACTCTTTAGCTCTGAAAGATGCTGGAAAAATTACCAATAAAATCGAAAGAAGAGAAGAAACCGGCAATTTAAATATGATAAAGCATGTTTTTGTAAATTGGTTAGTGCTAATGGTTGTGTCAGAAAAAGACAAGGAGACAGGAGATGTCAGAGCCGTGCTTTAATTTCATGTTCGAATACCAAAACTCTTAACGCAAAAACTTTAATGTTGGATATATTATAATCTTAGATATTTAAGGTTTGGTCACGACCTGCTAGGTTTCAAATCTTATAATTACTTTTAATGTTGGATATTTAAGGTTTGATTCTTCTCATACTCTTAAATGAACATGATCGGTTATGTTTCAAATTTCATTATTAATTTTAGATTTTACTATTAAGTTATTTTTATATCGATCTTATACTAAATTATAATTATTCAATTTAAATTTAATAATTTAGATCTAACTAGTTTACAAACTCGCATTACATTTGCGAGTTAGATTATTTTTTAAAAATATAATAAAAAATATTCAGATCATAAAAAATTATTTAGTATTTTTTTATAAACTAGGCATGGTGTGTAAACCTTAAAATCTCTTGATTCAACTTTTTTTACAACTTGAGTTTAAAATTAAACCATGGAAGAGTTGCTATGACGTTACCTAGTCGATTTAACCGGTTCAAAAGCATGTTGACATACCATTAAAAAAAAAATTAAGGATGAAATTGAAAAAAAAAAGATATCAAAATTGACAATAAAGAAACCTCTAAACCAAACTTCTTGTCTAATCTAGGTTTAAAAATTAAATAGTACGAGAGTTGTTCAGGCGTGATCAAGCCAACTTGAATCTAGTAGCCATATCAGACCCAACAACTTTTTAAAAATAAAAATAAAAAAGATAACGCTCCCGTTATCTGTAATATTTTAAATATCTACAGTGTGATACCATAGTTCAAATATTTTATATACACAATAGCATCAAAAGTGATTTTACACGCTATAGTATAATGTAAGAGCATCACAACCAAATATTTAGTATTTTATGAAAGTACAAAATGATAAAATATACCCCCTCAGTCCTCAGAGAAAAAGAAATGAAGGAGAAGAAAAGAAAAGAAACAAGAACATCATGACGCCTCAGGATCACACACGAATAGAAGCACATGGAGCATTCATGCCGCCGGTTCTTGTTTCGGACCTTTGTGGCAGCTTCATGTTCTTTGCGATCTGATCCTTCACAAATCACAAACCCTTTCCTCTGTCAATTTGGATCTCCAACCTCCACTTGCCTTTGTATATTGATGAAATAAAATAAAAAAAGGGATGAAACTGTGATTTTGTTTTTAAATCACGCTGCTGGGATTTAATACTATTTTCTTCAAATAATTTAGGTCCCCACAGGCATGCTGCATAGACTACTCCTCCAGAATCTCGCATCCACTGCAAGAAATCGCCCCCTTCCCGGAGGATGATGCGTGTTCGCCTGCACCTTTGTTCTACTGGGCAAGCAAGATCGTTTGTTTTTTATATTTCCCCCCCAAAAAATCGATGCACATTCACGAGCCAATACAAGAAATCGATGCTGTTTCACATGAAGTTCTTACCTGTGTTTTAAAAAATATATTTGACATGAAAATATGTGTAGCTGATTTTTTTTTAGTGCTTTTTAATAATATCAATATATTTAGTTGAAGAGAGATGAAGAAATAAATAAATTAGATTTTATGATAGTTTTAAAATAAATTTATGTATTTTTAAAATAAAAAAATACAAGAAAACAAATCCTTTTTCTCGAGACAATAATCAAATAGTTAACTAAGAATATATATTCTATTATTTAATTTTATGGATTCAAAGTTCAGTATGAATACAAAGAAAATGTATTAATTAAATACTATGCAGATATAAAAAAATCATAAAATAAATCGGCTTCTATGGTGGTTTAGGAGAAAGAAGTTGATCCATGGATAGTGATTAGCATGGAATAAACTTGTTAAAATAATTTTTTTT
>Ga0325405_1000820_pt1 | contig 30461 bp, 20 predicted proteins | sample PopdelMetagenome_21_FD_205663 | JGI IMG/M metagenome (GOLD analysis project Ga0325405, IMG submission 205663) | Populus deltoides microbial communities from Bellville, Georgia, United States - Xylem-Control-R2 | ecosystem: Host-associated > Plants > Phyllosphere > Stem > Wood/Secondary xylem... | reverse complement strand
AAGATTTCATCCTCGATTTCAACATAAGCTTAAGAAGACAAAGGACTGCATCAGAGATAATCTTAATATTAAGCGTGCTGGAATTTGGATTAACTGGTCGTTTCAAAAACATGACTTAATTAGGTCCATGCAATGAATTCTCTCTGATTTTTTTTTCCCGAAACACAAGTGGCATAATGCTAGTACATGGCGTGCTGCATACGAGGGGGGACATCTCTTTTTAATGGTTGCGTCGATGAGAGGACAACACGGACCGAGCTCAATTGATTCTTAGCAAGACTTTGAAGAAGAAGAGGATCCTAAAAGATAAAAATATGTCGAATTACACTGGTCTATTCTCTTGAACTGATGTTCCGAGGAAACCAAGAGGAAATAGAATTATTCAAAGGAGATAAAAGCGACTGTTTATTCGTTATAAATCGGTCAGTCGCTTCACGATTTGACACGGTTCATTTTCTATTTGAGGAAAGTAGACTAAAGGACTTGCCTCCCTCAGCACCCAACTTAAGGTTAGAATTTTTCCTGGCCAAATACACGACTTGCATCGCCACACGGCACCCAACAAGATTACGGCTCACTTGTGTGAATGCCTGGGCGATAATTGGCCTCCAAATGCGGGAATTGAAGCCTGTGACCTTGAACTTCAAACACTGTGTCGTGGAACCTGTGCTAGGGTTGTACGAGCTTATAATTTACCTAAAATAATCATTACAAAGCATGAGGAGTTCGGACTTCCATTTGAGTGTGCTGGAATAGATGTAGATTTAGTTGGAACGCCGTTGAAACCATATTTCAAAAATTTGATTTGAGCTGCTGTTGTCTAGAATTATTTTAAAAAAATAAAAAAAAATTTGCTTATCATATTGTCAAACACACTGCGGTGGAAAAATAATTACAAGAGCAATGCGAGAGGGGAAAAAAAGATTGGAGAAGAAGCAACAACAATAATGATGTGGTAGGTTTATGACTTATCAGGTAAATTCAATGAAAATACAAAACAAATGCTGAAATGCCAATGCATCAGGCATGACGATATCGAAGTGGAAGTAATTTTCTTAATATTTGCCGTCCATTGCAAGCTCGTGAAAGGAACCTTTGGTGCTGCCCTAATCTTCCCTGTTATAGCTAGGCATTGGTGATCAATACGGATGGACTTACTTTTCTTCTTTTGACTCCATTTGTTTTTATTCTCTTTTTTTTTATATGAAAATATATCATATAATTAAGTTCCTATTTTATTTTTAGAATTTATTAAACGATTTTTCTTATTTTAAGTTGAATTATTCATAGTTATAAATGAAATAATATTTGATTGTCGATATTTATTGCAGGAATAAGCCCGCGAGAAAAACGATCAACCCATATATATAAGTTCTTGAAGTTAAAACAGTATTTACGGAACTCATTTGTTGTCTATATTGGTATTAATTTACGATGCTTGAGTGGTGATATATATATATATATATATATATATATATATATATATATATATATATATATTATTTTTCCTCCTTGGAGATCATATTTTTTCTCGATTGTTTCTAATTAATTTCTTAATTTTATCCCTCTTATTAAATAGAAAATAATCTAAAATAAAGGGAATGTTCGCATTAATTTTTCTTTGGAATGTCCAGAGACTCGAAGGCCAATGGCATTGAAATACGGATTTAGAGGAAGAAAAGGACTCCAAGGGAGGTTGGGAGGGAGAGTAGTCTGCGGCAAACATAAATGCCGTAGCAGCCATGAAATTTAGTTTATGCGTATAAAATAATTGTCCGGGTGTGAATTTTCAACTATCAAATCTGGTTGCTTAGACCAATGAATTTGCATAGTTGTGGACTCCGAAGAATAATAACCACATGGTGTGTGTGCATCGAAAGGGGAAATAGATGGCACCGAAGTACCCATAGGTCGTGTGGAATTGGTACATCGGTTTTGTCTCCTTCACCCCTTGTTTTTCATGACTGCTCTTCTTCTTTTTTTTCATTCTTATATTAAAAAAAAAAAAAAGGAATTATTTGATATCATATTAGTTTTATGCTGGGAAATTCTACGACGCACAAGAAATAATCTAGAAATGAAAATTGCAAGTGATATTGAGCGTCCCGAATCTTATCTCTACATGTAAACAGTGTAGTAGTTGAGAAAAAATCCTGATTTTTTTAGTATATTATATAATTTATCGATACATGACTCCTGAAATATACACGTCTTATTCTGTTTGTTCTGCCGTTAGTATGGAATATTATTTTAAGAATTTGAAGATTAAGTTATTTAATTCTAATATACCGTGATGGACTTTATAGTTCAACATGAGCTGGAAACCCACTTGCGTTGATAATGAATGTAGACTAGACTGCTAGCTGGGCGTGTAACTTGTTCTTGTTCCCTTCCAAGAGTAAACATCAGGGGAGTCTATGAATTGTCAAAGTGAAATAAATACGCACGCTAATGACCATTGTTTTCACGAGTCGTGAAGTTTGCTGTGAAAATCTTTAATCAATTTCTTGGGATTTTAGCCAGGATCAGGACTCCCTACTACTAGCTGCGTAGATAAGTGCAAGGCTACAGTTTATTCCTGGCTTGTGATCAAGAATAAGATCTCGGATTCTCACCGCCGGGTGAGAAAGTGGACGAAAAAAGAAAAGAACTTCGGCATGCCATTCCGAAGGAGTGGAAGTTTTTGCAGGGTTGTTCTTCCATTGTATACGTGGAATTAGTTTTTTTTACGGAATCCCTTGGTTATTCCTGACACAGCACGAAGAAAAACCTACGGTCTATCCAGTAAATAATCATTTAATAATTCAAGGGGGCTGCGATTTTAGAATATGGCCATCATTGCAGAGAAAGGGTGTTTAAAATTAATAGAACTAACGACTAATTTTAACCTGAAGTTGATCCACGACCCAGTCGTGCAATTGAAAATACAGTGTATATACCATATTGTATTCCATGAATGATACTGATGCCTTACGAACGACTGGCAAGCAAGAAAAGGACGGAAAGGGTTGTGGACTTCTGGATTCGCACACAAAAGTTGGTGGTGTTGTGGGATTCCCAACACGCAATCACGTTTAAGTTCGGCTCAAAGACCCATCAGAAAATCAAGTAATAAAATATTATTCAATCCATGCAACTGTGCAAGTAAAGATCGAGGAAGTGCTTGTTTCGAGGTGGAAGCAAAAGATTTTGAAAATTGGAAAATCTGGTGTGGAATTCAATCACACACAGAGACTTGATGCTTTGTCTGGAAAGATTAAACTCTAATATTTGATTTCAAATCTCCTCGTCTTTCCATCCCATCAACATTTCTACTGGTTCGTCGGTTTATCCCAATACGTTTCGGCCGGAAGTGATAGTCAAACAAAAAAAACTGCTCCAAAGTCGTAGCCCTTGAAAGAGAGATGTTCTCTGGGGTCTGCTCTGTGTTCTTAGCGTTTTTACCAGAAATTATACGAAAAATAAAAAATAAAAAATGCCAGTTGTTTGGTTAACCCTTACACGTAGCTGTCGAATGGTCAAAAGGTAAGCATCCCTTGTGGATCAAGCGATGGGAAAATCATCATTGCTACCGTTGAAAATTGATCTTGCATTTTTTACATTTACGTGCATATCGCATGGTTTTTTTTCCTTGTTCTAATAATAACTTCATTTTTCAGCTTATGGATTGAAGACAATTCCGGTCACACAAGGATGCGCTGTTAATTTCCTCCCAGATTCTTTAACAAAAAGAAGTAACGAAAACGAAATCCCCACAAAGTCGTCATCAAAATAATTTCTTTTATTTTTTTATATAAATACATCTAAATAATAATAAAATACTCAAATAAAATATAAATCTAATGTTTTTTCAAGAAAAACACAATACTAAACAAACAATTAAGAAAAAGCTAAAAAAACTTGTGCCGAGAGTTATGATCTCATGGATGGCTCCTTGAAAGAAAAAAAAAAAAATACACTAAGATATACCATCTTATCTAGAGAGAGTATTTGAAATTATGGTATAAAGTATTTTTTAAAATAATTTTTTTATTTGAAAATATATTAAAATATTTTTTTTAGATTTTTTAATTTTTAAAATTATCACATTAATATTATCATAAAACAATATTAATTTAATATATTTCCATACTAAAAATACATTTAAAAAAACAATTAAAAATAGAATGGGAAGTTGTGACTTATACGGTAGGCTACTTAAAAAAAGAAAGAAAGAAAGAAAGAAAGCTCGTACTTGAGAGATTTGATAGTGGGGACTTCGCCATGTTTTTTTCAACTCGTTGACTAATATGGCTGGCCTCTTCTTCTTCTTTTTAGTGGTTATCCATTCCAATAGAAAAACATATTTAATTCTGTAAATTTAAGGGATATATATAGCTATAATATTACTCTTAGTTTTAAAATCCTACCCGATTATTGATTCAGTCAAGTGATCAAGTTACGCGTTAGATAGATTGATCCGGATCAACCCAAAAAAACACATAACTAGTTACAATACAACACTTACATAAACCAAATTTAAATTATAAGCCAACAACATAAATTTAATTTAATATCCAAAACACAAACCAAATATAATTCTAAAATATTTAAAACAAAACATCCAACCACATAAATTCTAAAATATTTAAAACAAAACATCCAATAACATAAATTCTAAATCAACAATACATTCACTTTTGTTGAATGAACACATTAAGTTCTTCTGTGTCCATAAGAGCAAAAATTGAATTAAATGTTAATGGAATTGAGCCAATCTCGTCAACACCTAATAAATCATCAGCATGCTCATTTGAAACTTCATCGTCATAATTATCTTTAATATCATTGACATTTATAAAATTTACATTTCAAACACAATTAATAAATAATTATTATGTGTTAAATAATAAAAAAAATCTAAAAATAATCAATTTAATATATTTTTAAATAAAAATCTAGTTTGATAAACATATTTTACTGCAATTACACACGTTTTAAAACATATAAAAAGCTGCGATTGTTTTTCAAAAAACAATTCGCTTATAAATATATTAAAATAATATTTTTTAAATTTTTTTCACTACTCAATATAAAAATATAAAAATATCAATAAAAATTAATTTAAGATAAAAAATAATTTTTTTAAATAGTTTTAAAATATAAAAATAAATACACTTGAAATAAATAGTGTTTTCTTGAATGATAGATAAATCAGATGTGTGTTGAAGGATTGTTGATGATGGTGGGTGCGTGGATAATAAAGTTGTAAACAAGGACATGTGGCTGACATGGCAGTGCAACAACTAAACAAGCCATGACAACACAGCAGCAAACATAATTATCTTCAGGTTTTTGGCATTTTAGAAAGCTAAAAGCTACGTAGTTTAATGACAGTTAAAATAAAAAAATATTAACTGGGTTTTACCCAGGTTTGATTGGGTGAGCCGGGTCTTAGGTCAACCGAGTTAATTTTTAAATGAATTTTTACTTTCATTCAGATTGATTCTAGATCCAGATTGACCCGCCGAGCCATTTCAGGTTTTAAAACACTTATATTACTACTATGTACATATTAATTAATATTCTAGAAACAAGTACTAATTACTTTTGTTTTTTTGCGCTGCATGGTTGTGTTTTTTTAAAATATATTTTTTTATTTGTTTTAAATTATTTTTTTATTTTTAGATGATTTTGATAAACTAATATAAAATATAAAAAATATATATACTATTTTAATATTTTTCTAAATAAAAATTATTTCGAAAAACAATTGTTAATAATCACTGTTTAGTATTAACAAATTTAAAGGGTAGAAATAAAATGAGTGTTTGGTTAATCTGATGATGAAAATAATTAAAAAATTAATTTTAATTAATTTTTTTAAAATAACTAAAAGAATCGAATTGTGTTATCCCTTCTTAACATAATTTCCCCCTCGATTTCATACATTTTAATAATTCAATCTTACAGGCAGATTCTACGGCGTACATGGTAAGTGCCACCCGTGCATGTCCCCGCTCCTTCGTCAGTAGCTGCTGCATCTGGGAGGGCGATGGAGTTGCTTCATCAGAGGTAAGTTATGTTAAGGCAGCGTTTGTCACTGTTTTTTTAAAAATATTTTTAAAAAAATATTTTTTATTTTAAATTAATATATTTTTTATGTTCTCAAATTATTTTGATATGCTATATAAAAATAATTTTTAAAAAATAAAAAATATTATTTTAATGTATTTTAAAATAAAAAACACTTTGAAAAATAACAGCTACCACACACTCCTAAACACTCTCTTAATATTTTAGTGCATGTTTATTTTTATGGTATAAATAGAGTTTTTTAAAAAAATTTAAAAAATTTTAGATTGAAATTAATTTTTTATTTTGAATTATTTCGATATATTAATATAAAAAATTTAAAAATATATTATTTTAATATATTTTTAAATAAAAAATATTTTTAAAAAATTCATTACTATAATACCAAACAAACACTACACTACGCACCAACTCAGTGAGTTGGAGCTTGATCTTCTCTTCAAAACATCCATCCTAGCTAGAGAATATAATAACATTGAACTTCATCACTACGAGGGGCAGTATGGAACTTTGACCAATCTCAACTCAGCCACGCTTACTTAAATGACACCACGTGGCAGCTAGCCTGTAACTTGACATGGTATCAAGTGACTTGTGATGGGACTTCATACCCGAAATTGTATGATTATGATGACAGAGAATAATTTAATTTTTGTTTTATTAAATTTTATTTATATTTATTTGTTTAATTTAATTATTGTTGAATATTTTATTTAATTAACTATCCTAATTAATATTTTAGCATTTATATGTTACTTTTATAAATATTAGATAATATTTTTTATGAATTGAATAAAATTTATAAAGTTATAGGCTTTTCCAACACTCATTTCTCTTTTTGGTTTTTTCTTTTTTTTTATTTTTTTTTTAATTTTTATTAGATTCTCATTTTTTTTCTCACTTCAACTTAGATACCCAAGCATAAGATTAATTCAAATTTTTAAAATTCAAAATAGATCATAAAATAAACCTAGGATATGTGAGAGTTTTCGGCCGTTTAAAATTATGATAGTGATTGCGGTTTAAAATACTTTTTACTTAAAAATTTATTAAAATAATATTTTTATATTTTTTTTAAATTATTTTTTAATCAATATATTAAAATAATCTAAATTCATAAAAAAAAAATTAAAATTTATAAAAACTTAATTTGTACCGCACACATCATCAGTACATTATCTGAAAAGAAGAAGAAGAACATGCAGTGCATCAAGATCAACAATAATGTGACCTGAGAAAAGAAAGAAAGGCCACACCCATCAGCCCCCACATCAAAGATCTAACACCACTTCAGCCACCCACAACCACGGTCAGCACAACAGTGCATTAACAGCCCGCATCAACAAGTCAGAGCTTGCACCGGCTTGTTTTGACGATTTCAACATTTGCATCTATGAAACTCGGGTTTTTATTGCCCGTGGAATGTATTATGGGCGGGAGTCCAGGATTGCTTGTTTGGTGTTGGATGTGACTTGACAGAAGATGACCTGTGTTGACGCCTGTTTCATGGTTTGATGTGAGCACTTGCCATGAACACCAATCTTTCTTCATTGCCGGTGATCGAAGAGACCCAGCACAATGGAGGTGGAGTCATCTTTAGGTAGGAAGTTATACACGAGTGATTGTACAGTAATTTTTCTTTTACACTCTGCATTATTGACAGTACTAGAAGATGGAAAATCAAGGGAGATTCAAATTCTTCAAAAATTAATCAAATGGGCGTTTCAAATGAAAGCCAGAAAGTTGTGACAAAAACAAGGCCAGCACCAGAGTCCCTCACTACCTCGCGTCTCAGCAAAATTCATTTTTTTTATTTATTCATTTATTTATTTTTAGTTGTAATTTCTTTTCTTTATTATTGAAAAAAGTTGAAAAAAAGTGAAAAAAAAAGTGAAAAGTGACAATAGAAAAAAAATGAAGAGAAAAGTGGGGGAAAAAAATGCAAGTATCAAAAGTTAGTTCTACCTATATCAACACCACCATCATCGTTATTATCAAGCAATTTATAATCTCAATTTCATCCTTAAGTTAGTATTACATAAATTTGCATCATGGTTATTTAGTATCTAACATTAAGTATACATTTACTATAAACTCAACCATTAATGATTAGTTATATTATTAGGGTCATTCAATGAGAATTAAAGCTTACACAAACCAAGATGACCAACATGTCCAAAAGAGTTGAACCCATAAAAAGTTTATGAATAAAGTACTCAAAGACCAGTTAAAATTACAGCAATAACCACTATAAACAAGTTTACCTTGAGCGACACCAGTATGAATATCATATAGGTTACTCTAAAAACGATGGCCTTAATGAGCAAGTCATAAGCCATAATAAAATAATGGCCCCCACTTTTGATGGTCGTCATTAGCCTTGAATTTTTAATAAGTGGATTAGTGATATGGTTAACTTTTTTTATTGTTACAACTTGTTTGATAATAGAAGAGTTAAGATTGCCAAGATAAAGCTCATTGAAAGAGCTTAACTTTATTTGGAATATGTTGAGGATTATCTATAGAGGAGAGGTAAACCTCTTATTACTTATTAGAATAATATGAAACAAAAATTACATGAAAAACACCTACATTAATTTTATAAAAAAAAGCTTTTAGACCAATGAAATAATCTTAGGCAATGGAAAAAGGTTTGTCAATGAGTATATAGCACAATCTAATGATTACATGATGAGATGTGCCATAAAAGAGAATGAAGTCATGATTTTACATAGGTTTTGTAAAAGTTTGAAAGGTAATTTTAGGAAAAAGGTCATGCTCGTAGGTGTTTTCAATCTTGGCTAAGTTTAAAATTTAGTGCAAGATTATGAGTTGTTTATAAAGAGTTAATGGACAAAACATCAGGATCCCTGTATTACCTCTTTTAAGTCTCAGTTCAGAAATAATAGGTCTTTGTTAAGTGCTCCACCTCATAGACCTAATCATAGTAGTGCCTAAATTTATAAAGAAGATAAAGGCAAAAAAGTCATCAATGAAATGTCTAAAACGAGTTCAAAGATTTAGTGCGCTAAATGTCAAGGTTTCGATCATATCTTCGTCGATTGTTCCTCTAAACCCTTAGTCACCCAAGAACATAAGGATGTAGATAGTTGAAAAGAAAAACTATTATATGCAAGTGTATGAACTTAATCTTGAGGACTTTAGTGACATAGATGAAGAGGATATACAAGAAAAGAAACTTAACACAACAAGTCCGAATGAGTCTAAAAAAGGAGGTTAATGTAGAATATACTAAGTCTGCTTTATTAGCAGAGGAAATTTTATGAAACTCTCTAGTGAAACTGTCTAATGAGGTAAACGTAGTGTTAGAAGATATTCTAGATACTTGTTCACTTGAGCTCCCTAATACCTTATGTTATATGCTTGACAATCAGAATGTAATAGATTTTGAAAGACATGTTGATCAGCTCTCTAATCCTTTACCCCATACATGTAATGAGAAAGATGAAGATAATTCTAATTTATTAGGTTGTGTCCAAACCATATTTACTTGGATTTTGAATAATATTTGTCTCATTCCACACCTTCAGTCATATAGTGTTCAGTTATAAGCCTAAAAAACTTATAGATCTTTTTCTCATGTCTTATGTCTTCTCATGCTAGGATGTTTGATTAAGTTGAGTCTTTTGTATGTAGAGTTTATAATTTACATGTTGAGATCAATGAACAAATTCAAGTAAGTAATGAACAATATAAATTTCAAGATAATTTACACAAGTATCATTATGGAGATTATTTCATAATACAGATTAGACATGAACGGTGTCCTTGAAAACTAGTTATAAATTACAAGTGAGTAGTGTTGGCCATTCAAAATGTTGCAAATGATTGAATCAAATAGTTATACCATTAAATTTTTTTTTATGAATAACTTATTTATAATCTACACAAAGTTAACCCCTTCACCCAACAATATTATAAGAAAACTGCACCTGCTTATATCTAGTTCGACGAGGCATCAACAGGCTTCACAGACAGATCTTGCAGCCCACAGACTGTATTTGAAAGAACAACTATGTCAATCATCTTTGGATATGGAAGATTCAGATCTGTAAAAAAATGAATTATCTTTAAACTCAATCTTCAAAAGATGTAAAAAAACTAGCAGTGTTATTCGAATAGAATATTAAAATAGATGTAGTTACTTCCTTTCCATGATGCTCTTGAACATTTCCGGCAGAAAGAAGAAAAAGGTTATTGCAAGAATTGAATATTAAAATTATGCAAGTTTACTTTTCGACTGGATAACTTTGGAGTCATAGAAGCATAGAATACATTTAAATCACATCTCTTCCGAATTTAGCTTTAATTGTTTGTATAAATATACTAAAACTTAGTAATTGGTAATTGGTAATACTTCTATTAATTGCATATAATAGTAATGATTACAGCTATCATTCAAAAATGTAGTAGCTATTACACCTAAAATTGCCGAGAGCAGTTTTTTTCTTAAGGCCTTTTTCCTTCAAGTTTATATACGAGAATATGTAATCACTAGAAGAGGAGTAACCAGTTATACAAGTCAACAACTGAGTAGGCACCAAGTCCTTGTTCAAAATCCCACCAGAAAACCACCAACCAACATCAATTCTCTTTCATTTCAGACTAGGTAGCCCAATCGAGTCCCCAGTTCATTTCAATTAGATAAAGATCATCAATCTCATCCCTCTACAAAGTACAAAAACAAGCATCCATCTCCAAAATCCATTGAGCTTCATCACTATGAGGGACACAATATGAAATTTTGAGGAATGTTAAAACAGCCACACTTATATAAATGACAACAGGTGGCAGCTACCCAGCTTCGCCAGTAAAGTCAATTGACATGGTATAAAGTGACTTGGGCTCAAATCCTGCTCGCATTGGGGAAGGCGAGGGCTTAACCTCCTTATGAATGGGGAAAAAAAGTAATAACAATGGGGAGTTACTAGCGAATACAACAGGACTGGCATGCATCCAATTTCAATGACTTAACGCAAATGTCAAGGAACCCATATGCCGCTTGAACAAAAGGGACCATGATCAGGTTGAATACCCAGTTCTAGTATTTGGGTGCACTGGAGCAATCACAGTGAGCATTGCGAATGAAGCCACATATTTCTCTCATCTATATTGGCGTCTGGGATTGAATCACAATTCTACTACAGAATTTAGCAATGGAATTATGACTCTGTATAATATAGGTCATTTCTTAGTTTTATTTAATGCCTTTTCTTCTTATGGACAACCTATTCTTTTAATTTGAACAAACACATTCTTTTATTTTTTTAGATACTTATATAAGTTTTGTAATGCAATCCATGTCCATTTTCTAATAACATCAGTACCAGAAGGTGATGTTGCAGTCATTGCAACAGCCAACTTATGTGTTCTTAATTGTTGGTCAAGGATTCGGAAGGTTGCAAAGCTACAAGGAAAAGTTACAAAAAAAGGGTAATAAGGGAGCCAAAGTTTATCCCTAATAAAATCTCAGGGTGTGTTCTGTCCTTTTATATATATGATATTGAGCAGGAGTAAAACACACCAGAGCAATCAGTGCAGAAAACTTATTTATAATCTAGACAAAGTTAACTCCTTTATCCAACAATACTGTAAGAAAACTGCACCTGATTATATCTAGTTTGACGAGGCATCAACAGGCTTCACAGACAGATCTTGCAACCCGCAGACCATATTTGAAGGAACAGCTATGTCAATCATCTTTGGATATGGAAGGTTCAGATCTGTAAACAATGAATTAGCTTTAAATTCAATGTTCAAAAGATGTAGAAAAACTAGCAGTATTGAATAGAATATTAAATAGATGAAGTTACTTACTTTCCATGATACTCTTGAACATTTCCTGCAGAAAGAAGAAAAAGGTTATTGCAAGAATTGCATTACTTAGAGAATGACATGAAATCTGCATGCAAAGGAAAAATAAATAAATATGGAAATTTCAAATTTTGGCAGGCTCTGGCTCTGGTAATATTCAAGTAAACTAAGAATCAGCCTCTTGTCATAGCAAATCAGTAGATTAAATGATGATCTGAATTTTGTTTGATATGTTAAAGACTAAATATTACTATGAAATACTAGTAAGTTGCAACCTACTAACTAATAATTGGATAAGAACAATGACTTCCACAAGGAAAATACAATCCAAACAGACCGGGCCATGACACAAAGGAACAAAAGAATCACCTCATCTTTGGTCAGTCTGGGATTATATTGCATTTCCTCCCCAACAGTGCTGACCTGGACGTCACACAAAGGTTAAGCATAAGCATCTGCATGACAGATCTAGTAATCTAAAAAAAGTAAGAGATGGCTCCATACAGTGAATCCCCGGTAATCATGAGCAGGATATATCAAGGTTTCCTTGGGCAATGAAAATATCTGGTTCCATTAAAATGAGGCAAAGGTTAAAATAAATATTACTGATTGTCTCTCTTTTTTTAAATAGAAAATCATATGTTATTCCTCATCTAATGTCCTTGCCTGTGAATGTACTGACTGGTAGAGTTGATGTGCACTTCCGCCCTGTAAGTAAAATTAATGGGATTGAAAATGCTGCTTAATAATTTCCATAAAATGCCCTCAAATTCCCAGCAAGTTACATTCAAAAGGATAAAACAGGCCAGACCTGAAAATCAGTTCTTCCACATCCACGAATTAGCAATGCATCTCCGGTGAAAGCCATCCTTGGTTGAGGCTGATCTGACCCATCTCCAGTAACATATGTGACACAACCCAGTGTATGACCCGGAGTAGCTCGAACCTGCCGAAACAGAAATATAGAAGAATAGATATGCATGTTGATAAAGACAAACATATAGATGGATGAGGCGTGAAAAAATAATAAACAATGCATTATTATTTTCCATCTCAATAATTTAATTGGAAAAAAAGTATATGATGATTCTACAACTAGCAGCAAAATCAGATGGTTATTTATTTTTTTCATTCAATCTGCAGGGCACTTCTCTCCCTCATAAATCACACTCTTCATGCCCCAATTCATTCAAATTTATGCTTGATTGAAGTCTGATACTTCTAGTGTCAGGAAACTGACACGCAAACCTGACAAGATAAAAGGCAAGGGATATGATAAAATAAGAAATGAGACACACAAGAATTTACGTGGTTCACCCAAATTTGGCTACGTTCACAGACAAGTATAGAAGGATTTTACTAAGTAATGTGGGAATTACAACCTCTCTCTTCTAATAGAAGAACAACTGAAATATCTCTATTACTAGGAGAAAACACATCACTTACTCTCTCACAACTTTGTGGGAATACTCTCTCTTCACCTTCTCTCTTCTTGCTCTCTATCTTGGTGTGCTTAAGGCTTGGATGCATTGCCTATTTATAGACAAGCATCCAGCCATTGTCTTGCAAAAGACAAGAAGCAAGTGGCACCAATTGGAGCTGCAAGTGGCCCCGAATTGGTGCCCACATTTATTGACTTAGGCAATAATGCCTAGCTGACTTCACATTCAAGTCGTGCCACTGGAAAAAATATTTCATTGAAGTCTATTTCTTCTTTCTGAGCATATCCTTTCACCACCAATCTTGCACGATACCGCTGAAAGGATATGCTCAGAAAGAAGGAATAGACTTCAATGAAATATTTTTCCCAGTGGTACGACTTGAATGCGAAGCCAGCTAGGCATTATTGCCTAAGTCAATAAACGTGGGCACCAATTCGGGGCCACTTGCAGCACCAGTTGGTGCCACTTGCTTCTTATCTTTTGCAAGACAAAGGCTGGATGCTTGCCTATAAATAGGCAATGCATCCAAGCCTTAAGCACACCAAGATAGAGAGCAAGAATAGAGAAGGTGAAGAGAGAGTAATACAATAAAAAGTTGTAAAGAGAAAGTAATCTCTATCTTGGTGTGCTTAAGGCTTGGATGCATTGCCTATTTATAGGCAAGCATCCAGCCTTTGTCTTGCAAAAGATAAAAAGCAAGTGGCACCAATTGGTGCCAACATTTATTGAATTAGGCAATAATGACTAGCTGGCTTCACATGAAGAAAATAGCTTCTCTCCACATCCATTCAAATTTCAATAAGAAAAAAAAAATAAAAGTATGGGCACTATCCATGGAGTCCCGTTGTTACGGTTAAGATAACAACTAAACTTGGTAGCTCTAGCCAGTAATTCATTGTTAGTTGTAACCAGATTACAAATTGTTGGGTACATTTCATTGCAGTTATTCTAATAATTAATTAATTAAAAAAATACCCTAGCTCTAAACGCCTGGGACGAACAACAAAATCAAAAGCAATAAAATCATTATTACCTCTAGAAAAAGATCCCCAAAATGAATTTTATCGCCAGCTTCAATGAGAAGATCAGCTTTCGATTTGCTTGCTTTCGAAATAATAGATTTCACAGAAGGAACCTTAGTCTGCAAAATAAGGAAATAGCAGTCAATGACATGAAATGAATTCATATATGCAGAGTAAAAGGAGTGTTGTGACCTTAATCAAGCCAGTTCCAGTCACATGATCAGCATGAACATGGGTGTTTATAGCATAAATTAACTTCAACCCCAGCTCTTTTACAAGGGAAAGGTCCCTGTCTACTGTCTTATCAACTGGGTCAATTAACTGCAGAGGGAGGAGAACCACGATAAATAAATTAATAAATTTTAATTCTAGTTCAAGTTCAATACCACAAAAAAATTGAATATTTTAATTTAAATAATTAGAAAAGAGAGAGAGAGGGTAAATGGCCGAGTCTACTTAACCAGAGCAGGTTTATCAGGATGAGCAACATCAGCCAACAAATAGGTGTAAGTAGAGGAATCCTTCTCGAAAAGCTGGCGAAACAAGAGCTTCTTGTTCTTGAAGGCCTGAGACGACGCTGCCTTTGCGTAATTCATCATTGTGCGATAGTTGTTGTCGAGTCTGGGTTTTTGGGATTGTGAACAGAATAATGAGAGATTGGAGAGAGGGAGTCGAAGTGCATACATTCGAAGAATTGTTGATTTTGTTGTTGTTATTGATTAGTTTGACGATCAGATCAATGGTGGCGTGCGAAGCCAGCAAACAATAGGGACTTCAATAATTGGTGAATAAAATAACCTGATCAACTAAAACAGTTTTCAGCGCCCACAGTTTATCCTCTTGCAGTCTTCTGCTCCCATTGCCTATCTTCTCGCAGTTTTCTGTTGGCTCCCCTGTTCATAGCCCCTTGTTTTCCTCTTTTTTATTCTTGTCTCTTCAATTTTTGCTGTTGTCACTTTGCCCACTGAATTTTTTTTTATTTTTTTTCACTTCAGACCTTTCAGGAAGTGTTCATTGATAGAAAATGTTTTCCATTTTTCAATTCCAGTTTTCATTCCTTTTCCGGTTTTCATTTTTTAATGGAAAATTCATTCAATTATTAGAGGATATTTTTAAGCTAAAACAAGTTGAAAATAAGTTTGTAAGATATAAAACTTAACTTTTCAGTCATCAGATGACGAAGAATAGATGTAGAAGATGATAGATTGTTTGTTTTGACAATTATTAACAATACTCAAAAACGTTAAAAGGCGCGAGGAAAGTTCTACATCTTTTTTTTATTTTTTTATTTTTTCATTGCTCGCTTTTTTTTTTCATTTTATTTCTTAAAATTATCTTTTTTTTATGTGTTTTATTTTTATCTTTGTTAATTTTATTTTTTTACTATTAAACTGGTTGAGAATTTAATTTTATAATTTTTTCTTTTAAAACATTGTCAATTGCTACAGTGTTTCTCCATGTAGTTTTTGTTTTGCTATATTGTTTTTCACGTAATTTTTTTCTAAAATTATCTTTGTTGAATTTATTTTTTTAATATTGAGATGGTTAAGAATTTAGCTTTATATTTTTTTTAAAAAAAAAATATTTTGGATTGTTACAGTGTTTCTCCATATGATTTTTATGTTTTTATGATTTTTTCTAAAATTATCTTTGTTGATTTTATTTTTTTAATATTAAGTTGGTTAAGAATTACAATTGTAGTTTTCCTCGCAAAACATTATGCATTGCTATAGTGTTTCTTTACATGGGTTTTTTTTTATGATTTTTGTTTTTTTGTATGATTTTTTTTAAATTGTCTTTGTTGCTTCTATTTTGTTAATATTAAACTGGTTAAGAATTTAGCTTTGTACTTTTTTTTCTTTAAAACACTATAAATTGCTATAGTAATTCCTCACATATTTTTTTTTGCTAATTTTTTCAAAATTATCTTTGGCAATTTTATTTTCTTAATATTGAACTGGTTGAGAATTACAACTGTATATTCTCTCACAAAATATTATAGATTGTTACAATATTTCCCTACATGGTTTTTTTCTATTCGTTTTTTTATGTTTTTTTCTAAAAATATTTTTATAATTTTTTCTTGAAAACACTATAGATTACAATAATTTTTCTCTGTATAATTGTTTTTATATATTTTTTATAAATTTATAATAACACATAAGCATGCCACAAGCTCTTGGCAAAACACGGGCATATCATCTAGTATATAAATAAATGGAGTAGACTTCAAAAAGAAAAAATCGCTTCAGCTGGCTTTGTTTTACATTTGATTAATTTTTCTATTTAAATTTTACTTAGTGCCCTCTTCTTTTTTTAAAAAAATTGCTTTGTTTAACTTTTTAAATAATGATTAATTTTTTTAAAAAAACTTAATTCATAATATTTTTAGGAGATTATTGGAATTTATATTTAAATAAAAATTATTTTTTCTTAACTAGTATAATTAACCTCTAAGATAAAATAAATAAAAATATATAAAATAAAAAAATAGTTAGGGTTAAATATTTGCATGTACTAGAAAAATTAACCTTTTGTTTTAGTATTTAATTATAACTTACAACTCTTTTCTAATTTATCAATTCATATATTTTTAATTTTTTTATTTATAATTAACAAAATCTTTTTGTTTCTCACTTAAAAAACCATATTATTAAAAAACATTAATGTTGTGTTCTATTTTTTCTTATTAATTGGTCTCTTTCTTTTAGCTTTTTTCTTTTTAATCCTAAGCTTTATTTTATTTATATTTCAATTATTAGATCTGGAGAGGAAAAGGAGAAAATCATTAGAAAATTTTAGAAAAGAGAAAGCTTCCTAGTAGCTGAATTTTTACATCAATAACTTCACTTTTGATATTTATGAATTTATCTTTTGAGAGAAAAACTCAATAAAAATGATTATAATACATAAAAAAATAGATTAAGGTCCTTAATTTTTTTTCTTGAATTAATTTAATTTTCATTTTTAGAGAGATTAAAGTCTATTTTAATTTAGAAATGGGGTTGTTAAGGTTCATAAGATAATTTCAATTAAAAAAAATTGAAAAATAAGTTTATGAAATTCAAAACTTGAACCCTCATTTTCTTTTTTAAAAAAATGGTCGAAAATAGGTAAAAATAATAGACAACACACGTCCATTTATATATAAAAAATGGAGTGGATGACTTACGCTACTTCAAAAAACAAAAAAAACAAAAAAATATATTATCCATGCATGTAGATCAAAGCTTCTGGAATTGTGCACCTAGGCTTTTTTTATACTAGGCTAAGGCTCCCAATGCCGGCTAGTTTTTTTTTGTTTTTGTTTTTTTATTAATTTTTTAATTTTAATTTTAATTAATATCCTCTCTCATCTTTAAAAAAAAATTTGTTCAATTTTTTTAAATACTAATTAATTTTTTTTTAATTCATAATATTTCAAAGAAAGTATTGTAATTTACTTTTAAATTTTTCTTTTTATATTTTATATAAAAGTAAAAATTGTTTGTTCTTGCTGGATTGACCTCTAAAATAAGATAAATAAAAAGAAAAATTACTTAGGAAGTTATTTTATTTTATCTTTATTTTTTTAAAAATTACAATTTATTTTATAAAATTTATAAATTCATAACGCTTTCGATAAAACCACAAAAACTTCAACAAAAAAATTAGATTATTTATAAAAGTGACATTATATTCCAATTAATGGGGAACACACGTACACACCCTTTTACTTTTATCCTCATCGGAATCCGACCACCCAGATTCCTTTTTCAGCGTAACTCAAAAAAATTGCAACCAGTAAAGCAGCTCTGATAATTCAGTACTCCCAGCGTATATATCAACAAAGTTCCTTGCTCTGGTAGGCGAAGACAGACCCAAGATATGAATTCTTCACACAATCCAAGTAACCTAATGAAAAAGCTTTTCGCCCACAACTTCTATTACACTGCCGTCTTCCGAACAAAATTGTGGAACACTTCAAGATGATCCTCGTGGACCCAATGGCCGTCCCCCGCCACTGGTGGCGGACAAGGCCTAATTGCTTTCCTAGACGCCCTCTCCACAACTGTCCCTTTTGCTTAATACCTCCACTTTCATACATGCCTTAAATCTCATGATGGCTAAATTAAAATACCAACAAAATTCTACCAACCTGCCATGTCAAAAATATCAATTCAAGAGGTGGCTGCGATTCGAAGATATGTGAAAGGATATTGGTTGGATGTGTTGGTCTGATCGGGGAACGAAATCAGATGGTTGGGTGGGCAAAACATTTGAGGGGAATGGCGAGGATCTAGGTAGTTTTCTGTTTGTGATGTGGATATCCGCCACACTATGGGGCCAAATTATTATTTTTTTTTTGTAAAAAATGATGTTTGAGTGCGTAAATATATTTAAAGAAAAATATGTAACTTGGGTGATAGATATAAAGAAATCAAATAAGTTCATTTACTTTAATTAGATGATAAAAAATAAACAACAATAATAAATGGACTAAATGGAAAAAAAGTGATCACTATAACTAAAAAGAAAATTTTAAAAAAAAATATAGCTAAATTCCTAGTTAATTAAATACATAATGATAAAATTAGGTAAAAAAATGATAAAAAAACAACTCGAGTTAGCATGACAAACTTGTAACCTATGTAATAAGGGCCAAGTTAACCCGTGTTAACTTATTAAATTTAAAACCCAGGTCATGAGATCAAAATAATTCAATAAAAAAACAAAAAAAAATATCACAAATCTCATTTTAAAAAAATAAATGATGAAATCTGAAAAGAAAATAAGTAAAAAAAAAAGCAATGTCAATTTAACTTTTCAAATTCTTAACCTAAGTCATTGGATTGAAAACATTATATCTAAAAGGATCATAAAACCTGATTCTTAACCAATCAAATGTTAAATGATAAAATTAAAAGAAAAATAACAATTAAGCAAATAAGAATGAAAACTTAAATAAAAAAATAATTAGAGGACAAGTAAATATTTTTGTTTGAAGAGTGAGATTGGAAAGAAAAATCAATTTAACAAAAAGACCTAGAAAAAAAAAGTTAGGATCAAATTGGAGAAAAACAACACATCACAAATTATGATTGAAGTATGAAATTTAAAATAAATCAAAATTTTACAAAAAGACCAAAAAGAAAAATTAGAAATCAAAAGAATAAGGACCAAAATAAAAAACATCAATAAATAAGAGGATAACTCTGAAAATTTAAATGTCCATTGCGAATTGCGAGGGGATGACAGAGAAAAAAGGGGGGAAGGAAGCATCGCCCGTGATAAGCCACCTCATTGCTACTAACACACGCTGCCCTAACAGGATAAAAAAACGTTGTGATGATTCTAGTGACATGAAGAAAGAGGGTTTTTGGTTGCTACGAGACATTGCATTCATTGCTAGAAGATTGCAAGCTCCTTCCACACGCATCAATTATTTTTTATTTTTTTAATTATATTTTATTACTAAACATGGGTTTGCGTTACGCCATAGTTCTGCTTTTTTTTTTAATAAAAAAATAATGTTTATGTGTCGCAAGAAAATTTTAAAGAAAAAAAACACTTAACAATTTAGGTTATAGCTCTAATTGGTAAAATAAATTGGTATTATTTTAATTAAATGATAAATAAAAATACGCAACATTAATTAAAGGACAATTGGACAAAGATAAAAAAAAAAAAAACCAACTATGATAGCTTGGGATAAAAACCCCTTTTGCAATAGTGAAAAAATAATGTAGTTTATTTTTCATTTAGTTAAATATACAAAGAAGAGATTCGATAAGAAATAGACAAAAAGAGATCAGAGTTAACTAGAGTTGGCATGATAAAAATGTAACTTGTACAATAAAAATCGAGTTATTTTAAGTTAACCAACCAAACCCGCGTTCCAGATAACGAATGAGACAAATGGTTTGTATAAGCTATAATGTAACGTGTGCAGTATAACTTAGTGAAAACTTAAAGAAAATTAAATTTCTCTCCTCGATAATAAACGGTGGTGATGCGATTCAACCTGTTGGTCAAAATATTTTATGACTAAAAAAACATAAAAATAATGTTTTTTTAAGTATCGTTTATTTGCTTATACAAAAAATTAATCTAAAATAATATTATTTTAATATATTTTTAATTAAAAAAAACTTTTATAAAAACATATTTCATATCATTATTAAATCTTGATTGACTGCATCCACATAGTCACAAGCTTCCAAAGCACTTCAAGATTTTTTTTTATATAACTTAAAAGGTATAAACGTAATCATATGAATGTTTTACTTAGTTTTTGTAAAATTCTATCTTTTTTATTTTTAATCTGCATTAAAAATACTCTTTGTAGTGAGATTATAGAGTGCCATACATGATGAAAATGAATTGTTGCAACACGTCCATTTGTAACATTAATGTAATCTGGTTTTAGAGTGTGTTTGGTAGTGTGATTGCGTTTGCTTTTTAAATAGCTTTTTGTATCAAAATATATGTTAATGATTTTTTTTATTTTTTAAAAATTATTTTTGACATCAGCACGTTAAAATGATTTCAAAACACTAAAAATATATTAATTTGGAGTTAATAAAAAAATAAAAATTTTTTAAATTTTATTAAAAATACTTTTGAAACCCAGAAATAAACAGTTGTTAAAATCTTTTGACTATTAAAAAAAAAAATACTGATAAACTCAATATTAAAAGGCATTCTAAATCGAAAATAAGAGGGGTACTTCTGCATATATATAGAAAATGTAAGCTAAATCGAAAATAAGGATCAAATCGAGTGACTAAAGCATTCTAAATCAGCACCATTATAAATAAACAACTCAAATATTCGCATTTTGCCCTAATCAACGGCTTTGAATGAAAAAAGCGAGGGATTTGCATTTGCTGCTGAAAACTATCCGCAGAAGCTCTACCACTACCACTCCCAAGGCACTATACTCTCTCTCTCTCTCTCTCTCTCTCTCTCTCTGTATATTTCATGTATATACTAGTTGGTAGTAAGAATGTAGGAGTAATTGTTACTTGTCGTGCTCATTTTAACAGATGGATCCATCGGACCGTTACTGTTTCAGTCCGATTTTACGATGGAACCCTGAGGTCGAGAACTACTTTATTAAAGCCTACGGCGCCGATCATTTCTCTATCATTTCTAAAGCCTTAACGTAAACTCTCTATTTCCCTCTTACCTTTTTGATTTTTATCTCTCTATTTACCATGTAAGTATGCTGCCAAAGAGAATACAAGAGTCACTGATGTGATTATAGTTAAATCTGACTGTGTTTTCATGTTATATTACTTCAATTAGGCGTCCGTCGAGTTATTCTTGTGTTCGTGTAAACACACTAAAGTCAACAAGTGATGCTGTTATTGAGAAGTTGTTGGAAATTATAAAAGAAAAGGGGTTTGATGGTGATTGTCACGGTAAGGAAGGATCGGGACCAAATGAAAATGTAGGCAGTCCACTGGAGGAAAGCTTGAAAAATGGCCCCATTGTTAAGTGTCAGATACCAGGTTTAGAGTATGTTTTGTTTGTTAAGGGCAGCGGACCACACATGATTGATTATGGTTATGTACCTGGTGCACCTCCAAAGGAGGTAATTGTCAGTAGAAAATGTGCCGAAGCTGTTCTCCGAGGTGCTCAGGTAAAAGGTGTTCTGTAATGTTTATTTTAGATATTCTGTTTGTGAATGCTTTTTAAAAATAATATCGTGGAAGTTAATAAAATTTGCAGTAGACTTGGGACTTAGTGATTACCAGAACCGTTTTCTTTTGTTTTCTGCTGATGATTTACTTGTAGGTATTTGTTCCTGGTGTAATGGCTTGTAGCGCTCATGTTGAAAAAGGTGATACAGTTGCAGTTTCAGCTGCTACAGAGCAATGCAATCCTAATGGTGGATGGGCTATTGGTATAACACGCGGGACTGTTCTACAAGGATTACAAACAGGCAAGACATTTTTTCTTTCATATTCACTTAAAAATTTGTTTCAGTGTTAGTTTTTCTGTTTTATTGCTACGAAATAAGTACATGTACATGCTGTCTTTTGTTGTCACCGATCATCTTTGCTAAATCTTTCTTCTTACACTAGGAAGACTAATCTTCGCTAAGATTTTAAACAATAGATCAGAGAATGCTCTCTGGTGGTACTTCTATATTTCTTCAAAGAGCAAATTAAAGTAGGAAATTTAATGTTTAAGGAGATGTAGTTGAAAACACGTCTGGCGTCTTTCGTGAAAAATCTCTGTTTTTGGGTGAAATTTTATATTGGAGGCATTAGAAGAACATAAGCTATTGAATGAAGAGCCAACTTGTTTGGTGTCATTTATGGAAATACACACTCATGTTGATGATGAGCAAATGGCTAGCTCCATGCTTATGTCATTCCTTCTTCAGTTTCTCATTCTATTGTAATTTGATTCTGACCAAGTTTAGTCTGTTTGAATCTCGATTTAAACCTGTAATGAAAGATATATGATCATGACCAGATTGATCATAATGAGCTTTTCTGGACATGCATGGGAAAAATTCTTGTGTAGCTCAAAATAACACTATAGAAGTACCTTGGGGGGGGGGGGGTAATTTCGTGGTAGTTTCTTTCTTTATCTTGACTTTTGAGAATTTGATGGAAATGAGTCTGCCTCTCTCACCATGTAAAATTGTTTTAGCCATATAATGTTAACAGTTTAGAATTTGTATTCTAAATAATTGTGAATTTTTTCCTGTGATCTTATAAATTGCCTACCTGGAAGCCATTATTATTCAGTTTTCGTGTGGATAATGTTTTGATGCTCATGCCCAGAAATTTAAAATTTATCATTTCAGTTTAGATGTGATTCATCCATGGAACAACAAAAGAATGCACAAGTTGTTGAAGACATCAGTCAGCTAGTTTTTTTTTTTTTTAGTGAGCATAGGATACATAGTTGATAGCATTTGCATCCACTGCTGCACCGTTGGTTTACTTGATCAAATTGAATCACTTCTTTCCTTAGAATATATGTGTCATGGGAAAACAAATCAAGAACTCTAAAATATGTGTTTTTCATGATTGGATGCAGATAGACTTGGCTTACAGCTACACTCATGCATACTTTAATTCAATTAATGAACAAAGATGCCCTGTCATGAGATAACCTTGTTGGCTTGAGTTCAATGGCTAGACTTGACATGTTTCCTTGAGTCTACATCTTTTATTCATAAATTATTTCACTATTAAAACTCTGTACAGTTATCCCTCTACCACCTCCTTGATAGGAGGTTGACACATATTGTTATGTCACTGTAGATCCATATTATTTTGAAAGAAATGGCTTGTATATTGGCCAAGGAACAGCAACGATGTCAAGAGCTGGTTTATTCCGTGCTTCAAAAGGAATTGCTGTGGATATGAATAATCGAGTATTTAGACTGCCTTCCTTTTATGGTACAATTCACTCCTTACACAGACTTTATTTTCAAGCCTTTTAAGACAATTTAGTGTAAGTGTAACTGCTGCACTAGAAGATGATTTTCCATGGAAAATGATATCTGTTACTTTTATGTGAGCGAATGAAATTTTCCTTCTTTTCTCTCTTTTCTTGGTTACAGATGTGCTTGAGGGAGAAATATTTCTTCAGAACTTGCCAAGCATTGTCACTGCTCATGCCTTAGGTATTTCCCACATATTATCACACTTCTGAAGTACAAATCCTGTTTTTCTCTTATCTAAATGTCTGTACAAACATGATTGTTTAATAAATAATTTGCATCTAAATGTTTGTGCAAACATGTTTGATTTAGCATTTTATTAAGAATTTTAATGATACTCTACTGTTTTTCGTGCTTAGATCCTCAAAAAGGTGAAAGGATATTGGACATGTGTGCAGCACCAGGAGGGAAGACAACTGCAATTGCAATCCTTATGAAGGATGAAGGAGAGTTGGTTGCACTTGATAGGTCTCATAATAAGGTGGGACTTTAGTAGATGTCATGATAGAATGCCATTCCCATTCCCATTCCCACTGCATGGCTCTAGCATCACGGACCCTTGCCTTGTTGCATGGCTATAACTAGGTCTCAATGCTTTATTGAATTTAGTATATAATTTAGCAACTTTTTACTTCTGTAGAATGTGCACCACATTCTCTTTTTTGTAATTTTTTCCCCTTTTCTTTCTAACAAAACTCTTCTTGATCCCAGGAAAAAAAATATGGCAACTTTATTTCTTGTTCCTCCTTTTAAATGCATTGCCATGATAATCTCAGATTCTCATTACATTTGATGCTATAAAAGTTTTCCTTCGAAGATTTAATATTCGATTTTCCTTCTCATCTTTGTGTTCAGGATTTTAGGTTCTTGCTTTTTTATAGGTACAGGATATTCAGAAATTGGCTGCTGAAATGAGCTTGACTTGTATTACAACTTATAAACTGGATGTTCTCAAAGCTATTCGTCAAAGAAATGAAGCAGATGATATAAACACAAATCAAAGTTCTAACTCATTGAGGTTTCACGAGGAGAAAGCATCATCTTCTACTGCTGAAGGGTTTAATCTGGATAAAACATGCGAGGATAATGGTTTGCAAATCCTGCTCTTTTTCATTGATGTAATACACCTTTTTATCGAAACAAGCAGTAAATTGATTAAAAATAAAAGCAAAGAGAGATATTTAAGTTAGGTATTTCTAGTGTCTTGAAATTATCTTATAAATATACAGCAGTTATGCCAAAATTGCCCCAGGTAAACTTTACTCCATATTTCTCAACTTTATATTGATCCCTGCTGATTATTTAAGAAACACAAGAACTTCTTCATTTGAAATTACACCAGTTATTTTCATGGAGCTTGCTAACCGGACAGTTTGAGGTACAATTTATTGCAAATAGTCACAGTCGCCTGTATTAAATGCTTTTGGTCATTCTAAGAATTCTTCTCAATGTAAGACCTTGAGATCCATCCATGGTCAGAACTTTTGAGGAACTTTAGGCCATTTTAAGAACTTCCATTGACAAAAATGTCTTTCCCTCTATTTACAAGCTCCTCTTTAATCTTTAATATTTTAGTTAGCAATGCAATAGAGAATGGGGGAACTTATGTTAGCAAAGCTGACATCAGGAAGGCTAAGCGAAGAATGCGGAATGGACCAGGAAGGAATCAGTGCATTGGTGGCAGAGTTGAAAATTCAAAAGGCTTTTACCCTGATAGTTTTGATAGAGTTCTCCTCGATGCTCCCTGCTCTGCTCTTGGTTTGAGACCTAGGCTTTTTGTTGGTGAGGTAGGAGAATCTAAACTACAACTCATTTGACCTTTTGTTTTCTATAATATTTTCTTGTTTTGATAATTTGAGACTACTGGTAAAAAAGGAACACCTGAAATAGATTTTTATTACTCTCTCATGAGGGGATTTCCCCCTTGGTTTACTACATGTCTAATTGTTGTTTCTTCCATCAACTTATTGAGGTTTACTGTTATGTAGAAATTGATTTTGGTGTGTCACTTTTTCCAGGTAACAATAGACTCTCTAAAAAAACACGCAACGTATCAAAGGAGAATGTTTGACCAGGCTGTTAAACTAGTCCGCCCTGGTGGTGTGATTGTGTATTCAACGTTAGTATGCATTAATTGCCTCTTTTTTTATTTTGTTGTGCATTTGTTGTTATAATTTAAAAGGAATGTAAAAGAAGTTTGCCTACAGGATGATAAGGTGTTTGCTTGATGCCCACATAAATTATGGATCCACTCAGTTAAAGGATTAGTTGTTTCAATGTTGCCCAATTAGTTGATACAATCGAGTGGGGAGAGCACTAGCAGTGTTTTTGTTTCTCTTTTTTCTAAATTCTCCACATCCACCTTGTGGAAATGCATGTATCACTAAACATGCTTTTGATGACGTGCTAAAAGTTTGTGGCGTAATGGAAAATAAAAAGAGCAATCAGTATAAACAATATAAACTATGTATTTATGTTTGGGAATTCTGGCATCCACTCTCAATAACTGTTTTGATATATTATTTCTTACAGTACCTGTTGAGGTATACTCTTCACACCTTTTTCCCCTTGTTTTGCTAGATGTACGATAAACCCTGGTGAGAATGAAGCTTTGGTTCGATATGCTTTGGATACATATAAATTCCTCTCCTTAGCATCACAGGTTTCTTCTTCATTCTTACCGTTAACAACAAATTTCACATCTCAAGCTTGAAATTGTGGTTATAAATTGACCACTAAGTTTCTGGCCTGTGTTTTATGATACTTGAGGTCTTCATTAACATGCTTGTTTGAAAACCTGTAATTCTTGCTGAGATAACCTTTCAAAGTTCACAGTTCAGATCTTCTTGTTTTTGATCCTTTGGATTTCCCTAAATTGTAGCTGGTCTATTTCGTGTTGCTTGAATGTGTTTGTGAGGAGGTATAGTTTGTAATTCATTTACGCAATTGTGTGAGCATGGAGTTATTTTTGCATGCAAGATGACATATTAAAGTATGGTTCTTAATGGTCGCTGTCATTGCGTACTTTATGGTAAATATTAACAAATCCTGTGGTGCTTTCCTAGATTAAAAGATTAAAGTATGACCCCATATTATGTAAACCCAACACCCGTATGCGCACACATACTCATACAGCTGTTTGATTGGACATGCACTTGAATATACTCTTATGATCTATTTCAGAATCCGAGAATTGGAGGACCTGGCCTTGTTGGCTCTTTTGAATCTCCTAATGGACGCACGGAGTAAGTACTGCTATCCTGCATGTGACTTTTCTGTTGACAAATGATTCCTTTAGATTTTCCTACAAAGACAGGAAATATCGACCACAAATTTTCTTTTATGTACCACATGAGCCATTTTATTTGTTGGAGAATTGGGTGAAAATAGCACTGTTTTTCCTCGGCTGTGAATGCTGCTGTTATTGCACATGTTTGCTCTCTCAATTTATTTGTTTATTAATCAATATTGAGTTGCAATAAGCTTTCTGTTTGACCATTGACATTGTTGAACTTAGAAGTAACAACCGCAGCAGACTTTAAAGGTGTTTTAAGATTATTTCTATGCTAGAACTTTAGTGTGCACTCCAAATCTGTCTCTGCATTGTCAATGTGATTTTACACCATTACATTCTGTTATTAAAGTCTTCCTGTGACCGTGTGGAACTCAATTGCTATATCAACCTTTTCTCCTTGTTTGTGTAACACATGGCATGCTGGTTCTTATTTTGACTACCAAAACTTCAAAAGAATATTCTATCCCGTTTCTTTTAATCTTTCCTTTAGAATTTGTATCTTTTCTGAAGCATCGATCCTTTTCTTCTTTGTGGCACGTCTACACAAATCACTATTGGTAAGGAAATGTTCATGCTGAGTAGCTTTCTATGCCTATGCAAGTCTCTGTACAAAGCCACATATGTTCCTTTGTTATTTTTTTTTCCCATGAATAAACTGTCTGTGGTGCCTGTAACATCAGGGAGTGGTTAAGACCCGGTGAGGAGGAATTTGTTCAGAGGTTCGATCCATCATCTTCCCTGGATACAATTGGGTTTTTCATAGCCAAATTTTCTGTTGGCTCCAAAGACGTTTGACTCCGCGAGAAGTGCAACTTCAGCGAGATGAAAACAGACCAGACCGGGCAGTCTAGTTTAAAAGAAAACGCTGCAGCTATCAAAGATGTCACCATTTTATTACTGGTTGGTGGTAAATGAAGCCCAGATACATGTCCTTCATGTAAAACGTGATGTATGGTAAATAATTCTCGAGGCAATCATTTTTCTCTCGCAATGATATGTTGGTCATGAAGAGTGTCGGGAACGGATGTTATTTCATGCATTGCTTTTATGTGTAGGACAATTTTGGATTAGAAATACACGAGACCGTAGAATTCTGGAAGAAAAATGAAGAGCAGGCAAGTTGAACGTATTTACTAGCTTACTGTTTTTAAAACACTCCACAATTAGACCTTGCTTCTATCTTTTTTATTCTTCAGAAGAGGTGCTCATTAATAATACAAAGGCAATTGTGAAGGATGTAGAAAACCAGCGACTACCCTCCCACCTCCCAATTGCATGTATGCGTGCAGTCTACTGGTTAAACTTGGAATTCTCAGTCTTAGGAGCGTTCAGTTTCGAATTTTATAGCGAAGTGCAAATATGCTTTAAGTACAATGTCTGAACTTGTAGATTCACTGTCTTGCATCTAGCTAATCCTGCCACAAGCTCCCATAAAAGAACTCTTCATCGGAGAGCTGTAAAGCGTCTCCAATATCACCGAACTCAACCATCCCAGCAATGTCATCTACGTACCATGGAGTTATTTCTTCATATGGGAATGCTGGATTCACCTCCATCATAGCCTCAACTTCCTGGAGGAGAGTAGAGTTTTGCTCGAAGAAGGCCTGCATATCTACTCTCACCTCGGAATCATTCTTCACCTCCAACGATTCTTTAATGTCTGCTCCATCAGCACCAACCTCAATTTTCGTCTCTTGGAGTAAGTCCCTTAGGAGGGCACCATCATGCTCTGTGATTTCCAATTCTTCGAATTCAAAATCATCTCTAACATTGCTTAAACTGTCTGGAGAATCCATGGACGTATTTTTAGGCACAAAATGAAAGAAAAGAAAGAAAGAAGAAGCTCAGATGACTCGATAAGGGATAGAAGGCTATATATAAACACCTCTTTACGTCCTGGAGTCAAGGCCTGCAAGTGGGAAGCTAAATCAGTGTCAAAGTCATGTGATTGTGGATAGCTTATGGATATCTCGATACTCTTCGACAATTTGATAGATGTACTTGGCGTGCTGAATATAGTACAAACTACAAACAGACGTATATGGGGACCATGAAAGACATTAAACTTTGAAAGCTAAGCTTAGAAAGGAGGGTTTTTTTTTATTATTATATTTTTAATTTAGCACTTGAAAAAAAGAAAGATAAAATAATACAATACAAAAAATATTTAGAAAAATAGTATGTTTAGAGAGTTACAGATCGTATCTAAGATTCTCTTCTATATGACATCGACAACTTTCTTGCAGATGACATCGCAAATATTATATGTGATTCTCTCTGATTCTAAAAATAAACTGATATAATTTTTAATAAATAGAGAGAAGAGAGGAGAGAAAAAAAACAAAGAAACAAAAAAATAAAATCCTGGAGACACACTGAAACTCCAATGACAACATCACCGATACTGTTGAAAAGATTTTGACGAGGTGAGTCCAATAACACTAAGAAATGTCACAAGCAGTGACTGGAGTGGGTCACACGAGCCGTCCAAATATGTCAGCGCTCATTTGCCTTTGGACGGCTCGTGTGGCACACTCCAGTCACCGCTTGACCTTTCTTGATGTCGTTGGATTTGTCTCGTCGAGATTTTTTTAACAATACCAATGATGTCATTATCGGAGTTTCGATGTGTATTCAGAGTCTTTTTTTTGTTTTTTTATTTTTTTTTTCTCTCTTCTCTCCTCTTTGTAAATAAAAAGATCTTGAAAGCACACCGAAGCTCCGGTGACGATACCACTAGTACCGTTGAAAAGATCTCGACGAGACAAATCCAACGACATCAAGGAAGGTCATGAACGGTGATCGGAGTCTGCTACATTAGCCATTCAAAGACAAATGAGCCCTATCATATTTGGACGGCTCATGTGATCCAATCTGGTCACCGTTCATGACCTATCTTAGTGTTATTGGATTCGTCTCGTCAATATCTTTTCAACGGTACTAGTTGTGTTATCATCTAAAATTTGGTGTCTCTATAATTTTTTTTTCCTTTCCTTGTTTTTTTTTCTATCATTTTTTTATTGTAAATTGAGTCAGTTTATTATAAAGAAGAAGAAAAAGAAAAAGAAAGAGGAGGGTACATGTCATTTTTATTCTCTCAAGATAGTCACACGGACTATAGTATTGATCATTTAAGCTTATAAAATGTATATGCATTTTGATAAAACCAAAGGGCCTTCGAAAATAAAATAAAATAAGATAAAGCACCACTAGTATTGAAATAAACCAAACTTATTTTCTGTCCCAAAGGCTGGATAAACTTTAGATTGACAATTTCAATTTAAATTATACTTGCTGGCTAGCTACCGAACAGAAAGCTTTGTACTGTTCTATCCCATCAA
>Ga0325405_1000819_pt1 | contig 30486 bp, 17 predicted proteins | sample PopdelMetagenome_21_FD_205663 | JGI IMG/M metagenome (GOLD analysis project Ga0325405, IMG submission 205663) | Populus deltoides microbial communities from Bellville, Georgia, United States - Xylem-Control-R2 | ecosystem: Host-associated > Plants > Phyllosphere > Stem > Wood/Secondary xylem... | reverse complement strand
CTCCATGTTGCATGTCCAAATTTTTGTTTTTGTAGATAAGAGTATTTAAGCACTGTTTTAGTTGTTCTTTGGCTAGCTTATTAATATATGACTTCTATTGGGGTTTCATGTTTTTTTTTTAATTAACATGGGTGTCCGGGCCAGCTGCCGTGCACCTCGACTAATCCCACGGGCCCTGAAGTTAATAACCATGTAAGCCTCTAATGACCCTGAAGTTTGTGTGACTCGAATCAATAATCTCTAAGGAGCAAATCTAGAACTTAACCAGTTGAATTGCAGAATTGCAGGGTGTAGCTATAATGAAAATATGGGGTGACGGGTGTGATTTTGAGTTCTTCTCTGATGAAAATACTGTGTTAATGTCCCTTTATTTGGACCAATGGTTTTGAATGGTAACGGTGTATTACAGTGCACAAGTATATTGGCTTCCAGCTAGGCAATTGCATTGTTCAATGGATTATTTCATTACTGATAATGTTCTGGAATGCGAGAACCATTGGTATTTGTCTATTCTGTTTTACTGGTTCGTATCAGTGCACAAGTCTGCATATTTCTGGAGCACATATAATCTTGTGATATAAACCGGGGAAGATAAACAAGTTTGGAATCCCTGAATGGTGGTTTTTCTCTCCCGTGAGGTTTAGGCCTTTGTGGTGGACTAACAGGAAACCTCCGTTTTATTTTAATTGCTCCTGTTTACATCCTTGAAACTGGTTTACTGCAATGGATGCTTCATTTTCAAAATCCAGCGATGAACTCCTAATCAGCATACCGAAACGCAAATTATTTTCACAAAAAGAAACGATTAATTGTACGGAACATGTGCCTTCAAGGTGACCTTCCCGTACTGAAAAAGGGATATTAGCAATGCTCAGCTTTCCTCACCACCTTTAGATTTCCAAAAACTATTTGTTTATGGAATACTGCTATGTAGTTTATCAGGAATAAGCTCTGTCCTTCAATTCTTTCCGCTGCTCATGAATTTCTACCGAGGTTCCATTAATCAACAATATATTTTTTTTCACTACAGTGGTGGTTAGCGGTTGACTCCTTTTGTTTTTTTAATGTAAAAATGCAAGCATTTCTAATAAAGAAAATAAAAAAAAAAGTTTGAGATTCATGTTATTGACTTGACTGGATTTAATAAGTTAAACTAACTTACTAACAAGAAAAAAAAAAAAAATCGGTAAATAAAGTGAAAAAACATTGATAATGAAAAAAGGTTAAAAAAACCCGATTGGAGTTTATTTAGGTTAACATGTCAAATATATAATTTGGTTGTGATATCGGGATAACTTTATCGAAAGAAAATTGAATAAAATTATGAAGTTTAATTATCAAATAACTCAATATTGAAAGATGAAATGGAAGGTCCATTGGCCATATGTGCCATCGGATCATGGAGGGACTACCAAGACGATTCAAACATCACCATGGAATGCGATGTCTAGTTATCAGATGATATCACCCATGTTGTCCATGTGCTGACACGTGCAACGCACGCATTTGACACTTTGTTTGATAATATATATTTTTAAATTATCAAATAGCCTCTAAGTGAAATTGATTATAACCAAAAAAACCAAAATGAAAAGGAAAAAAAATCCATTGGATGACTTCATTTTTATTTTTTTGGATAATTACATCATTTCGTTGTGCTTAAAAAAAAAGATGAAAAAACTAATTTATGCAAGTTTAATTTTTTTTGCTTTTAAGGTTAATTAAATTATTTTACCGTGCTAAAAAAATTGATAAAGATCAATTTGTCCAAATATATTTGGAAATGACTAATGGCTCATGTGAAAAAGACCTTTTTACCCTTGATAGTAAGGTTGTTGGTTTTTTTTTAGAAGAAAAAAATAGTTATTTCACTATTTTAATCCACTGTGACCGTGCCTTAGTGTACAATGATAGACTGATGTCTTTTATTTTTCTTAAAAAAAATTTAATACTGTAAAAAGGATATATACGATAACAATCAATATTAAATATCTTATCTTTCATTTCTCGGAGCTTTTTGGGATTCTAGTACGGTAAAGAAAATTGATAAAATAACACAGTGCAAAAATATATTTAGAGAAATAACATAATTTAGAGAGTCGCATATGACATTTGCGATTCGTAAGTCGTAAGTGTTATTTGTGACTCTTTCAAATTGCAAAATTACTAGACAAAAGATTCAATAAAGAGAAAGAAGAGATGAGAGAGAGAAAAAGAAAGAAAGAAAGAAAGAAAAAGACCTTAAAGACATACCAAAACTTTGATAATGACATTACCGATATTGTTGGGAAGATTTCGATAAGAAGAATCTAATGATACCAAGTAAGGTCACCAACGATGGTCAGATTAGGCCACACGTGCGGGCCAAATGCAAATGAGCCTCGACACCTTTGAAAGACTCATGTGACCCACTTTGTACACCGTTTATGATTTTTTTGGTGTCATTAGATTTGTTTTGTCGATATATTTTTAACAGTATCAGATGTGTCATCATTAAAGTTAAGATGAGCCTCCGAGGTTATTTTATTTTTTCTTCCTTATGTCTCTTTTCTTTTTTTAACAAATTACAAGGATGACAAAGGATAGAGAAAAAACAATGAAAGCAAAAAAAAAAAGAAAATGGCATTTTTATTAGTATTTCCTCTAGTTTTTTTCTCTAAATTTTTATGGTAGAAGGTATTTTTGGATTAACTTGTTCATTAACAAAAAATAATTTTTTTAAATGATTTTAAAAGCACAACCCTATATCAAGATGTTACATATTATAAAATTATCTCGAAATTTTACTTACCATTTTTTACCAATAAAAAATGCATTGATTGAGTTCATTATCAATGGAGCAATTTAAGTTTATAAAACATGTGGGGTTGTAGGAACTAGCTTTGCAATATCTCATCAAAGTTGAACTTTATTTTCCAATTTCATATAAACTTACACAATCTTTAACACACAAACCACGACCCTTTCTCCCATTTCTGTAATGCTTAATTAGAAACAAGAACAACATATGAAAACAAAAATGCATAATCAGTGCTAATGTTATAACATTACAAATTTAAGAGTAGCTTGTATAAAACACAATGAAGTTACAAATCCAAATTGTAGTACTATTTAGCACTGGTAAAGGGAAAGAGTATTAGAGAAAAAATAATTAAATACATAATTATTAACCTAACCTAAATTCACCATGGTCGTGATATTAGAAGCTATCATTTCATCCTAAAAAATGATACCCCCATTATTATATAACCTTATGATCTTGTCTTTCAACACAAAACACTTCTCTACGAGATAACTAATTAAACGATGATATTTGAAAAAATCTGGATTGTTAATGAGATTTTGCTTCGAGCAAATCATCTACCATTCTAGATGACTTCTTTCTTTCTCCATTTTGAAAAGTAGTTAGTGTTGACGATTATTCATTTTAAATCTATTTGGTACCTTTACGACATCAAAGTTAATTACTAAAGACTACTTTCCTTTGAACTTTAGAGTGCTCTTTTCAAATCTACAATGTTCAGGCTCATTTTTTTTGGGTTCTTGCATAAGTAATGATGAGTTTTCGGCTGTAATGCTAAGTTCCATATTGCGTGCTTGAGCAGTCAATTCTACAAAAGAATTTGATTTGATGCCTTGTAAGATATAGCGTAGTCCCCAATACATTCCTTGAATACATATATCTAGCATAGAATTTCAGTGAGTCGATTCCTACAGTTTAGGCTAAAGTTTCTTCACCGATGAATATGCTTATTCATTCATTGATGTGCATTGGCGAGTTCAATCATGCTAACCATACGATGAGTGTTGTAGAAGCGGTTAAGAAACTCACATTTCAACTGTTCTCAACTATCAATGAAGTCAGATTCTAAGTTAGTGTACTAGTCAAAGGCATAAACTTTCAAGTAATGGACAAACTGTTTTACCATGAGATCACCATCAGTTCTAACATTGTTGCAAGTTTCCACAAAGTGAGCCACATGTTGTTTTGGAATCTCTTTTCCATTAAATTGTTCAAATTTTGGTTGATAGCTCAGAGGCATCTTTAGCAAATCGATCCTTTTGGTGTACGATTTCATATAAGAATATAAAGGTTGAAATAACTTTCTACTTGGTCTATGATAAGTTTCCTGATAAGTTTTTTCAATTGATTTATAGTGAAGATGTCATCGGTAATACCATGAATATTCCTTGTAACTTTGAATATAGAATCCTCAATGATATCTAGTTGATCTACTTGCATGGACTTAGTAGCCAAAGTTTGACCTCCCTCATTCATGCTCTTGAGTTTGTTCATCAATTTTGTTCTCTCGTGGTTTTTCACCTTGAGTGAAGTCAAATGTCCCTCAACGAGTTTTGTTAAGTTAGATACTTGATCCTTCAAAATTATAGTCTCAATTGGTATAACTAACAAGGTGCCAAGACCCGAAGCCTTATTTGGTGACTGACATGAAGAAGTCTCCATAGGTGAATTGCTGATGTAGCCACCTTGAGCGATGAAGAAAAGTCCACGTTCCCCAATTGACTTTTATGGTGGAGTTACTTGTAGTTTTAACCTTGGAGTAGTAAGATCTCATGCCTCTTTTTCATTCAACACAGCTTGATAATTGGCTTAGTTTGCTTATACAACTCAACGATGGATTTTGTTTTTTATAGTAGGGTTGAAGAATATTCAACGGCGTGTCAAAGACTTGAATCAGTATTCTTGTTGCTTTTTAAAGTGACAACAATGATCATATTCTTTCTAGTTGCCATTGAGAGGTTGTTGAAAATTCTTTCTTAAAGAGAAGGGATGAGAGGTTGAAATGTCTATAGTGGAGTCGCCATAAATTTATAGACAGACTTTTGAACACCTAAAATTAAACAAGTACATGTGTATAAATATTTTATTTTATTAAAATATATGAATGGTTACAATATTTATTTAAAATATTCTTACAAAAAAATAAAACAACCCTTTAATTCTTTCCTTAGATTTGATATGTGATGACTTGATTTATTTGTGAAATCAAATCAAGACTTGTGCTTTACAAGAACATGAATTTAAACGTGTATTGTAGAACGAGACTTGGTGATTTGGAGAGTACCTTTGATTTATCTTCAAAGTATTGTTGAAGAACTCTTATGAGACGTTTAAGCTTGATTTAATAAATCTTTGTTTTTTCTAGACTTCAAGCGTAGATGAAGAGGGCTTGAGAGCTTTTAAAAAAGCTTCATTGCTAGAAGTGCTTGTTTTGAAGAAAATTTTGTATCTCCAAGAGTCTTCTTCCTTTCTTGTCTAAGACGAGACCCTTTATTTATAGAGACTTGTAGGGGCTCTCAGGTCATTTTCTAGACTTCAAGCGTAGATGAAGAGGGCTTGAGAGCTTTTAAAAAAGCTTCATTGCTAGAAGTGCTTGTTTTGAAGAAAATTTTGTATCTCTAAGAGTCTTCTTCCTTTCTTGTCTAAGACGAGACCCTTTATTTATAGAGACTTGTAGGGGCTCTCAGGTCATTTTCCAGTGTCATATGATCTTGTATTTTTGACAAAAAATCTAAAATATCTCATTTCATGTGTCATCATAAAAAAAATACATGAATACTCATTTATTTTTCTTGTTATTTATTTCATATTTTTATGCATTAGTTGAAAGTTTCTATTTCTACAATCACATCAGCCTGAGATATATGCATGCGTTCGGTGCAGGTTCATAAACTGATAAAAGTCTTAACGCTAGCTAAGGATCACCGTCACTTCATTTTGATTGAAGAAAAGCAATATTTTACAAACAAACCATTCAAAAATTCCATACTAACCAATGTTCTAATTATGGAGTTGTTAGTATCTTAAACATCAAATATATAATTGATCGAAGTGGAAGTTTCATGTGTTTGAAAAATTAGTAGAATTTGTTTGTTTGAACAGATAACAATAATTTTTATTATTAATTCTAGATTTCTTTGATGTCCTTTTTATGCACGTGACAATGTAACCAGAATTTGCTCTGGCACAAGAATTTTTTGCATTATGCTCATACTATAATATATTGTTCTTATTGTCACAAACTTGACCCGAAATTAATGTCAAATATTCAAATTAATTAATATCGTCTGGGACCGGGTGACTGTAAGCAACCAGCTGAGCCCAATTAATGGTCCATGCAGTCCCTCTCGTTATAATTCAATGACATTCGTCCCAAACATTAACAGAGCTAATGCTGTTGAAGTACATATGTACGACTTTAAATATTTTGTAAGAAAACTTTACATGGTATCAGAGCCTCTATAGGATTAATCTTCACTTGATCTTATGGCCTCAGAAAATTCTTCCATACTCTCCTTCAATACTATGGTTCACATGGTAACAGTGAAGCTATCATCAATAAAAGTTTTTTTTTGACGCAGTCAGGTAGTTCCCCTGCTGCAATGTCAAAAATACTATGGATATATTGATGGCTCAACCCTTATGCCTTCCGCTACCACTGATTCCACAGCCTAATCTTTGGAAACAAAATGATTAGCTAGTCATGAGTCTTCTTCTTTCTTCTCTCACAGAAGAAGCACTTTCTATTACCATTGGATTTACAACATCAAGAGACATCTGGAATGCTCCTGAGACTGCCTTTAGTCATAAATCTAAAGCTCGTGAACTTCAAATAAAAGATAAGCTTCATTTCATGAAGCGTGGCTCTCGCAGTATCTCTAAGTACTCTAGAGTATTCAAGGCTTATTGTGATCAATTATCAGTAATGAGATGTCCAGTTAAAGACACTGACAAAGTGCACTGGTATTTGCATGGTCTGGGCCACGAGTTCTCAAGTTTCTCCACCACTCAACTCTCTTTAACTCCCATTCTAAGTTTCAAAGATATTGTTTCTAAAGTAGAAAGCTTTGATCTTTTCTCCAAGTTTATTGATTATACTGCAGGTGGCCCCTCTGCTTATATGGTTCATTCCTCTGCATCTTCCAACCGACATGCAAGGTCATATAATAATCAAAACAGGTATAAAGGAGGCCACTCAAAGGGAGGAAATCGTGGGAAGCAGCAGTATAGGAGGTCTCCTCAATGTCAAATATGTTGAGAAGAAGGTCATTATGCCATAAACTGCAAGATCAGATACACAAAATCTGATGCAAACCTTGCTGAAGCACTTGCAACCTGCACTATCAGTAATGACACAGCAGATTGGTATACTGATACAGGAGCATCTGCACATATGACTCCTGATGTGTCTCAGCTTGATAAAATGGAACCTTACACTGGTAAGGATAGAGTTATTGTTGGTAATAGATTTTCCCTACCAGTTACACACATAGGTTCCTGCTCTTCCACTCCAACTCTTCAATTAAAAGATGTCTTTGTTGTGCCAAACTTAACCAAAAATTTGCTTTCTGTCAGTAAATTAACCAATGATTTTCCTCTTGCTGTTCTTTTTACTGACAATAAATTTATTATACAAAATCTTCAAACTCAAAAGGTGGTGGCAAGCGGTGATCGTGTAGATGGACTTTATGTACTGAAGCGTGGACACCATGTTTTCTCTGCTATCATCAACAAGTACAATTTATGCAATTCCTTTGACATTTGGCATGCTCATTTAGGCCATGTATCTTCTCAAATAATTTCAATGTTTAATAAGAAAGGTTTTTTTTATCTCTTACCTCTATACTGCCAAATCCATCCTTGTGTGTGAGTTGCCAAAAAGATAAACGTTCTTGTCCCAATACACCCTCTCAAAATGGTAGAGCCGAGAGAAAACATCAACATATCACCGAGACAGGTTTTACAATGCTCTTTCATGCAAATGTTCCTCTTAATCTTTGGGTTGAAGCCTTCAGTACAACAGTTTTTACAATTAATCGCTTGTCCACACCTGTCTTGAATGGAGTTTCTCTATTTGAAATTCTGTATGGTAAGTCTCCTACCCATGGATTATTTTTTATTTTAAGCTGCTTATGTTTTCCATACTTAAGAGATTATAATAAACATAAATTTGAACCTAGAAGTCTTCTATGTATTTTTCTTGGTTACAATTCATCTTATAAAGGTTTTCGATGCTTAGATCCTAAATCACATTGAGTATTTATCACTCGATATGCTCGGTTTGATGAAACAGTCTTTCCATCATCTTCATCTCATATGCAGCCTTCTCCTGCACTGTCAGATTATATTTCTTTTCATGATCCCAGTTCCTCAACTTCTCCTTTGTCTAGCATTTATTCTTCTGCAGGTTCTCGGTCCTTACCATCAATTACTCCATCTATACCATGTAAATCATGTGCCTTGGAGTTGCCTTAGAGTCCACCAATTTTGTTTGTTAAATTGGTATCTCCAAATCCAAACATTATAATTATGTTTGTCAAATTCCTGCCTCTCCTTTATTATCATCGCTATTAGCTATGAAGGAACTAAAAAGATTCAAAAGTGCTGCTAAATCACCCGAATGGCTAGCTGCCATAGACGATGAAATTCATGCTCTCACTCATAACCAAATATGGGAATTGGTTCCCAAACCACCTGCTACCAATGTGGTTGGATCCAAATGGATTTTTCAGATTAAATATCATTCTGATGGCTCCATTTATAGGTTTAAAGCACGCCTAGTTGCTCAAGGCTATACTCAACTCTATGGACTTGATTTTCACGACACATTTAGTGCGATTGTTAGAGCTTCTACAGTCCGCATTGTCCTCTCTATTGTAGTAACTCGTGGCTGTAACATACGTCAACTTGACGTTAAGAATGCCTTCCTTCATGGTCTTCTTCAGGAAGAGGTTTTTATGGAACAACCACTCGATTATATTGACACTTCTCATCCATACCATGTTTTTCTCTTAAAAAAAGCCATCCATGGTTTGAAACAAGCACCGAGAGCTTGGTTTCATCGCTTTAGCAATTTCTTACTCACAATTGGTTTCACTTGCAGCAAAGCAGATTACAGTTTATTTGTTCATTCATCAGATAATGATATCATTTATTTGCTGCTATACGTAGATGATATTGTCCTCACTGGAAGCAATGAATCTCTCATTGAAACTTTCATTCACAAGCTCCAGCAAGAGTTTTCTATGAAGGACCTTGGCAATCTACATTATTTTTTGGGTTTAGAAGTTACTCAATCTCCACAGGGACTGTTCCTAAGCCAAGTGAAGTATGCAAGAGATATTCTCATCAGGGCTAAACTTCATGATTCAAAGCCAATAGCAACACCAATGATTGTTTCTCATCATTTAACTTCTGATGGTCCTCTATTTCATTCACCAACAATCTATCAATCTCTTGTTGGTTTGCTGCAATATCTCACCATCACCAGACCAGATATTACACATGCAGTAAATTCAGTAAGCCAATTCATGCATGCACCACGCGAATCCCATTTTCAGGCTGTCAAACGAATTCTCAGATATGTTAAAGGCACTCTCCATTTCAACCTCAGCATCAGTTCATCAAGTCATCTCAATATCTCAGCTTTTTCAGATGCTGATTGGGCTGGTTGTCCAGAAACCAGTCGCTCAACATCAGGGTATGTAATTTTTATAGGTGACAATTTGATTTCATGGACCTCTAAAAAGCAGACCACAGTTTCTAGATCTTTAGCAGAATCAGAATATAGAGCATTGGCACTCATTGTAGCTGAGGTTAAATGGTTGCTAAACATTCTTCATGATTTACGTATTTAACTACTAGCATAACCGACTTTACTATGTGACAACACCAGTGCTATTTTCATGACTAGGAATCCAGTAACTCAACAAAGGTCTAGACACATTGATATTGATGTTCATTTTGTTAGAGAATTAGTCGGCAATGTTATATTGACAGTTAAACATGTGTCATCCATTTTGCAAATAACAGATATTTTCACCAAAAGTCCATCCAAATCTTTGTTTCTGCTGTTTCGATCCAAGCTTCGCGTGTTGCCAACTACACTTGACTTGAGGGGGGATGTTGGTGATAATAGCACATTACACTATGGAGATAATCAAGGCAGCAATCAACGAGAAAATCACTCCTAGCATCAAGGATCAATCCATGGAAATCAAGACGTTATGAGGAGCTGATTAGTTGTGTATATAGAATCTTAAATAGCTTTCCTTATAGAGCTGATACTGTTATTATTATCAGATTATACTTGATACTGTTATTATTATTAGGCTGTAATAGTTTTCTATATAATGCAACATTCTACACCATAAGCATCATGCTGTGGTTTCATTATTATCTCTAAAACTTTACAATACAGACATATATATACACCCGGCCGGCCCCATAATCTTTGAATGGTTTAATTTGAAACAAACTCTAGCAGTATGAAAGATTGAAGATAGAGAAAATGACAAAATTAATTTACTGTTTCCCTTTGGGATCTTGAAGTTGATCAATACTCTGCACAAGTCCAATGTAATCTGATTATAAGTGGATCTTGAATCTAATGTGTTAAGCAAGAAATTGTGAACGTACGCTCTTCATCTGATATTAGACAAGGCATTCGGTTCACCAGATTAATTAATAAACTTACATGAAAAGAAAATTGAGATGAACTCAATTACTGACAAATTAAGGCATATCACAAATTTACTTGGCAGTGGAGATAAATATTGACGGTTCTTTTTTTTTTAAAAAAAAAAACAAATGATAGAGAGTTTTTGGGTAGCAATTAAGAAAGAACGAGAATCCCAAAAAAGACAATAAACTGCGAAAAGAAGCTTGATTAATTAGAAATTAATAATAGAAAGGGAAGTTAAGAAAATATGATCATATTGTTTTTAATAATTTTAAGAGTTAAAAATCATTCATGCATGGGATTTGGTGCACAATATTATCGTGCAATGCAAAATCTTCTCGCCCAAGCAATATAAAATCTCAACGCTATCAAGCCTAGCGGAATTTTCATTGAAATTAAGTTAGCTGCAACTTTCTCTCTTTTTTCTCCCCAGTTTTAGAACTTTGAGACAATCGATGGGTTTACAATCAAATACTTTTCGTCGAACAATATTTTCATTCATTCTCAGTTTGTGTACACTACTGCTCGTGTAGCTTCTTCCAGCTGGAATCGAAAAACTACTTAATCCACTTCTATAAATAGCTAGTATGTTTCCCGTCGAGGTTGAAATTGCTATTTTTTTATTTTTTACTTCAAAATAATAAATTGTTCTTAGTAGTTTTAGATTGTTATAATATACTAACATTAAAAATAATTTTTAAAAAATAAAAATATTATTTTAAAATATTTTAAAATTAAAAAAAAAACTTTAGAACCAATCTTTTACTTTTAAGTATAGTTTCATAGAATTATTGAAGAGAAGTGATGGGTAAAAAACGTTCGATGAAAGAGTTGGATATGATAGTAGGATTCCTCATCATTACTAGCTAGTAATCATAGCTAACGTTTTGAGAACTACGTACCAAGTATCAACATCAAAGATTGGATGGTTCGGGGCAGCTTAGCAGATAGGCTTCACAGACATTAGAGGCTTCAAAACCCTCTCCCAAACCAACACCAACATAAGCCAACAGCAGCCCCATTAATTCTTAGGGGTCTTCTAAAAAGAAAGCTTAAAAGAAGTACCTTGAAAACAATTACAAGAAAATTAAAAGACAAGGGTAAATTAAGCGGGAAGTAACAAAGAAAACCCTAAGAGCTCCACTTCTTAGTAGGGAGTGACCCCCACATTTGCAGCAGCAAAAAACTCATCTTTCATGAGCACATCCTCTCATTCCTACAAAATACAAAACACAAATTTAAAACTAATTAAGAGGCCTTGAAAGTGGGCTGTTTCTCCAATTCTCTACTGGTTTTGGATTCTTAGGGTTTCAATCAGAAGTACCTGTTGACGCACGTTAGCTTTCTTCACAGGTTGATCAGGCATAAGTCCGAAATGGATATGTGGGAAGTGGGCCCACTGAAAGAAAGAAACAAACAAATGAAGAAAATTATATTTGCCCATACAGTCATTAGTTAACTTATTACTAATCATAGCTAAAGTAGCAATAGCTGCATTATGAAACCCGAACTAAATAGTAATAATTAACATTTTGATTTTCTTGGATCTCACATTCTTTGCAGCTGCACTAAATGCTTCTCTGTGACTTATATCAGGGTTCCCAGCTTTAATGCGCTGGATCTCGTCCCTGCAAATCGGTACATTATAATGTCAAGGTCATGCTTATACTTCATAGGAAAATACAAATTCCGGTCCATTGCAGTTAATATGGAGAAGTCAATAAGAGAGTAGCTTAATTGACATCTTTTTACGCCTATATATATTGGTATGTGTAACAAAGAAATTAATTTTGTATGTGCATAATTGTGATAATATAAAGTTTATAAGATTATAATAACCTACTTGATAAAGCGGTTGTAGGCAGATGGGACTCTATGTCTCTTTTCTGGAGCTGAACATGGAAAACAGACACATATCAACGACAAAGAAACAGACAGATCTTTAAAATAACTTCGCTGACTATGTGTATGATATCTGCTTTTATTCTCTCTCTCTCTCTCTCTCTCTCTCTCCCTCATCATTACTTCATCATCATCTCTAAAGGGTCTATCCAATCTATCTATCCATGGATTCTATATCTATATTTCCGGGGGAGAAAACTGAAAACTCTATCACATGCGTAGAAAGTAGACAAAGGTGAGCTACATTTCATATTTTAGGGTTATTAATGAAATAATACAAGCAATGGAAGAAATTCAATGACCCATTTGAGTAAAGATACAGTAAAATTTCAGGACATGATAGTTAAGAGTTCTTCAAGAAAAAAGATAAGGAAGAAGTAGCTAGCACTAGAGCAGATGGGATAAGCTATGGAAGTCTCAAAGTAATGCAATTGACCTATTAGCTGCAAATCTACAGTAGCCTTTGTGGTAGTACAAAATAAATGTTGAATAGCATGAAGAAGGCCAGATATGATAGTAGTGTCCGAAAGAAGCTTGGTACTTGAGGCAAAACCAAGATATCTAGGGCACTGTTGTTTTTCACCTACTTTTTCCGGCGTTTGATAAGTCAAGAGACTATAGCTACTGTGTGTAAGAGATGCAAAAGTGCAATTGAAATCAAGAAAGTTGAAGAAGACTGGTGGAGTCAATTCAATCAAATAATGACTCAAATTTTTTTTAGAGTGCGGCTTCTCATAGACTAGTGAAAAAGCCAATGGTATGTCAAAGAAATGAGATCATAAGTGTAAAGAATCTCACGTCTGTTAACCATAGGTGGTTTAGAGATCTCCTCAACGCCTGGAAATGGAATAACCGATTCGTTTGGATGTGGCTGATTGATCAGCAGATTCGGCGGTGCTCCATTCCTGATCTCCTCCTAGAGTATAGACATATATTACCCCAGAAACCATAAAAACACTTATTAGTATCAAAATCCAAGTTTATATATATATATATATATATATATATATATAAGGACTTATGTAAGAGAAATCAAAGGAAATCAACTAGTCTTTTTTATAGTTTGAGTATAAAATATACTCGAACATAATGTCTATAGTGTATCAGTACCTAAAAAAATGGATTAAAAAATAGATGTTTGAAATTAACCCTAAAACATTCTAGCTTGATATACCAGGATATTCTGAGGATTGAAGAAGCCATGGCCAAGATAAAATTGATTAGCTGCAGGAAGTAGGCCATGCATGCTCACAGACAAAAGGTTGGTGCAGTGACCACATCGAACCGCAACAGTCTTGTACAAGCTAGTGCAAGGTACACTCACCTATAAAAAGAACCCACAAAAAATACAATTGAAATCCTTAAGAAACTCATTGAAGAATAAGAAAAAGAAGAAGCCAGTGGTGGTTTGGTCAATTGGCTCAGAATCAGGTTCAAGCCTCCATAAGGAGAAGAAAAACAATAATGGAACAGAAAATTAGGGATGAGATAAGGGGCAAAAAGTGGGAAGAAAATGATACCGCGAGGACAGTGTCACAAAAGTTGCAATGGACATAACAAAGCTGCTCGGAGGAAGAGAGGTGGTCTGGTCCAAAGGCAGCTGAAGACGAGGACATATTTTTTATGATACTTCTCTTTCTTTCTGAGATTTTGTTGATTTGATTGATGGATTGTCTGACCAGTGGGTATTTTGATGGAACAGATAAAGATCCTCTTCCTTTGATCTGATCTTCTTGATTGCTGAGTTGTTACTCAGCGAAAGAGAGAAGAGAGAGATATATATGAAAGAGAGAAGTGAGGATGTTGCTACAACTAATATACTAGAAGATAGAAAAGAATCAGAAAATGTTCATCTTCTCTCTCCGCTTCTTAATACTAGAATTTTATCATCACTGTTATTAATTATTGCTAACGTTTTTACATGTTTTTTTTTGTACAAGTTCTTGATGTATCATAAACAGGCCATAGTAAGAGAGAGAGAGAGAGAGAGAGAGAGAGAGAGAGAGAGCAAATGAATGGTTGGCATTAATTCCCAATGGGCAATGGATGTTTGTCTGCTTGAGAGGAAGAGAGAGAGCAGAGGTGGGGAGTGAGAAAAGGACGTTTGCATGGGCTTTGGGTCATTCACCTGTTGTTTTCATAGTTAAGATGGTGAGAAGGAAAAACCCACCCTTAATTTTCCTTGCTCGCTACAATTCCATGGTACCCTCGATAAGGTCACAGGAAAAAACACCCCATCTTTGATGCTCATGACACTCGCCTTGACTTGATGAATAAAAGCCCTTGAACTCAGGCACCCACGCTTTGGTTGTTATTTATTTTACTTGTAATAATAAGAAGCCTTTCACTCAATCCCAGGTTGTCATTTCATTCTGTTTTGGTTCTAGAAGTATTGTCTAACTGATGTACTTACCCTATTCTTCCAAGTTAATTATTTAATCACCTGAAGCTGTTCGGAACAATTTCAAAAAAGCTTGATTCCTGCCTGCTGCATCTACACTAAATTTTACAGTGATAATTACCACCAGTCTGGTTAATCCGGCAGCATAACTTGATAAGTGCGTCATTTCCTCTCCCCTATTTTTCGAATAATCATCATCTACGATGGTCTTTCATATTTTCCGTGCCGCTTTTTAAACGCATTAATTAGAGATTCCATGTATCACATCGTCTGACAGCCATCAATTTCCTTGAGGTCATGCTGCATTCTTCTTCTTCTTCATTCTCGAATGTCGATCATGTGTTCACGAAATTTCTTTTGAAACTTTACGTGCGTGTGTGCGTAGATAGATATACACATTTTTTTTCTTTGTTTATTTACTGGTAGCGGGGGTGTATGTGTATTTTTTTTATTATTATTATTAATGTGGGTGTTCGAGCTAACTTACGAGTACCTCGACTAATTCCACGGGCTCTGAAGTTAACAACCATATAAGCCTCTAGTGACTATTATATAAGTAACCACAAGACTCAAACCTGAGACTATAGAGAAAGTAAACCTTTTAGTTCCAAAATTTTACCACTTAGCCACCTTTTAATGGTGATTGTTGGTGTATGTGTATTTTTAATGACATCACAACTAGTCCACCACTGCTTGAGACTGGTTACACTGGGTTTTCTTAGTCCTTCGGTTAGCTTCCGAGCCAGTCCATCCCCAAGGTTTGCATAATTTATATTTCACCAACAAAACACTGGACATCCAGAGGCGGACGCACATAGTAGATAAAATGAGATAATGTACATCTCCAAGGAGGTGTTTGAGAGAATATGGGGAGGTGTTTGAAACAATTTGCTAGTAATTATTTTTTAAAGTAATTTTTTATTTAAAAATATACTAAAATATTAGCACATCAAAACAATTAAAAAACATAATAAATTTTAATTTTAAAATAATTAAAAGTTTTTAAAAACGCTGTTTTGAATGTATTTAAAATAGTTTGGCCATGTTGAATAATATATACCGTTAATTATAAGTCTGGAGATGGAGAATGAAAAGAGTTGTCGTAAGGAAAAATAGGTGTTGAAGATCTAAATTAAATATCTTGATATTAATAAGGAGGGTTTTGGTTCATGATCTAGTTGAAAGGCACCCCAAATCCATGTAGCAGACTCTAACTAGTTTGGAATTAAGGATTAAGTGCTTCTGTTGAGATATATTAATTACCCAATCAAGACAATTATTGTAATTCCAATGGATTGGGTTATAACGTAATAACTTTTATATTCTAATAGATTTAGTTTATATCGTAATGTTTCATCGATAAAGCTAGGAACATGAGAAATGCTTCAGCTTTTTCTTTTATAGTCAAATTTTCTTGCAGCTTATTTTGGATTGGCGTGATTTTTTGAAAATACATTGCATATATACCGAACGCCCAACAGGGTTCGTCCCATGAGGGTCTAGAATTTGTTGTTGATGATCAGTAACACCCCTCAAAACTCAACACCACTTAAAAGAAAACGAAAAGAAAAGAAAAGCATTTGAAGTCGTGGCCTAGCGGGGGAAGGAACTTGTTTCCTTCCTCTATACATGGGTTCGATTCTTTCTGTGTATACATGTCATCTATATAGTGTTTTATATGCTCACTGGGCTTACGGGATGTTTAGTGGATTCGGGAATTAGTTTTCGCACGTGCAAACTAGCTCGGACAACTCGAATTATTAAAAAAAAAAACATGAGAGACAAAAAACAAATGATAGGAGAGGGCATAGAGTTGTCTGTCGGAGATCCCCACCCCTCAAGGTAGCCAACATCCCATAAGGATATATTATCAAGTTTTATGATACATACTTAATAATGTTGTGATACCAACCATAACAACGAAAAAAATACTTGTTGTGAATATGTTTATAACCTTTGATATTTTTTTTTATAATGTGGTGGATGATACATTATATATAAAAGTATTTTATATGCTCTAAAATATTAATTTAATATTTTATTATCTAAAACACATAAAAAAACAAAAAACTACCACACATCTCAATAATCATTAAATAAATTCTCCTGTGACTTAAAAAAACCTCAAAAAATACACGGAAAGTAAACAAATCACATTATTATAGTAACAATTATATGAAGGAGGGCATTCACCCCCGCACATTAGAGTTATATATACTAGAGATAATAAAATAGCACATAAAATTAGGAAACATCAATAAAACTTTTATATGCCTACCGATTTGACTACTCAGATCTCTCTCTCTCTCTCCCCCTCTTCTTCTCACACCCACACGCATGTACAGAGAGAGATACGTAGTTGTCAGGGACACCAGGAAGCCAGAGATGCTTTATTATTTGAATTTTAACTTTCTTTGTCCTGGATAGGTTTCTCTATATTTAGGACTAGTTTTAGCTCATTTACAGAGAGGTTTTACTTTCTCATGCAACATCTTTGCGAAGTAACACCCCCTGCGCTTGCTGAAAAAGATGGCTGCAGTTTTTTCTCTAAATTTTTTGAAAACTATCACCATCCTTCCTCATGATGTGTGCAAAAGGGTTCTCTCTTCCCTGAAATTGCTTGATCAGTGGAAAAGTTTCAGTCACGCGGTTAGAAATGACAGTGAGTCCTTTCTTTTTTTAATATTCGTAATTTTATTAAGAAAAAGACTACAAAGTTAATAGCCTTAACTTACATCAGATGAACAAATAGAGAAAAGAAAAGCAGAGAGAACAACAAAAGGGAAAACAAACAAATCATAAGAAACCAACTCCTCCCGACTAAACATTCTCTATATTAAGCTTTAAAGAGTTGGAATCAAGTCTTAGCCATAAAACAATACTTTGACGCACCATGGAGAAATAGATTTGAAGGTTAGGGACAGCGTCATTAAAAATAACATCATTTCAGTGAAGCCAAAGATTCCAAACAATGCATGAGAAAAGAAGCTATCATGAGAGATTCTGTTGCTTGCCTTTAACTATAGAAGACCATTGGTAGCACATATCATCAACAGATTTTAGAAAAATACTGCAAAAGCCCCTATTAGTTAAAGGCTTCTTTCCAAAAATACTGCACATATCATCACCTTTTCATCATTGGTAGCAGTTTCATCCATATATTTCAAGTAAAGTGGCAATGAATGAAAAGGTGACTTGGAGATTCCAAACTTTTATTGCAGAAAGCTTGAATGATAGTGAGTCCTGACTTGCCATTCTTAATTAGGTAATTCTTAATCAATTATACAACATAGTTTTTATTCTTTTTATTTTTTTATGGGGATTCCAAGATCGGTCTATCCATGATTTGTTTTGAGCATCGGCGATTTCATACAATAAAAAATGGCTTTGGTGCAGGGAAATGACGTGAAGGGGGTGTTTGTTTGTTTATCATCTTCTTCCCAGTACCAGCCCACCAATGAAGCATGTGATGCAGCGGAAGCACAAAAACAGTACAACAACAACAACAATAATAAAAAAAACTCAATGAGTGAAAAAAGCTGCAAGGTTCTAACTCTAAATTCACAATTTATTATTATGAAATAAAACCTACCTCCGGAAAAGATTTACCATATTTTTATAGGCTAAAAAAAAGACCTAGACTAAGTAATAATATCATAATCCTAAAATATATATAAAAATAACATAAAATCCAAAATAACACAATAAATCCATGAAAATCAATGGAAAAATTGTACCTTCATAGAACCGGATCAAGAGAATCTCACGTGAAAAATTAAGTCTGGTCAAATGATTGGATTAAAAATTATGAAATCTTTTAACCATTATGTTGATTTGTTAGTTTTGCTTATTATGAATTTTTGCATTCAGGAGTCAATCAAGTGATTGGTAATTACAAGTTAAGTTAATATACTTAATTATTTTCGACTTTTGCTTCCTTAATTATTCTGAAATTTCATCCATACATAAGTAAAATTTTGTAAAATTATCAAATGATAAGTTTCTTACAAATACAGTGAGTGAATGTTGTTAATAGTTCATAATTTATATAATAAGTCACCAAGCGAATGGTATGTAATTTTCTTTTAAAGGTAAAAATGTGTTTATAATCATATTTTTCCTTGTTAGCTGTAATAATTACAGAGTAATTAGTTAAGTCCCTACCAAAAGCATCAAATTAAGATATTTATGGATATGAGGGATGGAGCTCAATTGATCAGGTTTTAAGTTTGTTCTCTATATATTACCAGTTTGAGTTCCATAAACCTTAGGTTACTGGAGGTTTATATAGTCGTTAACTTCAGAGTCCGTAGGGATTGGTCGAGGTGCACGCAAGCTGACCCAAACACCCACGTTAATTAAAAAAAAGTTAAGACATCTACTGGTTTGAAATGATAGCTTGGAAATTATTTATAATATTAAAGTACTATTCTAACTTAAAAATTTAAACTATTAAAAGGTTTTAAGAATTGTTTTATATTATTTTTTAACATATAATTTCAAATGAAAATATTTTAAACTTAAAATTTGTATAGATTCATTACTATCTTGTTCTTAATTTATTAGTTTAATTAGATAAAATGAGAGTGGTAAGATTTGATTCTGTATTTATTTGTTTATTAAAATTTTAATATTATATTAAAAAATTAATTTAACTTAGAAATTTAAGTTGTTAGATAAAGTTTTAAAAATAGTTTAATTTAGAAGACTTTGCACAATATTGAGTCAAACCAAACACATGATTTAGATTTACAGCTGCATTAATTAATTATAAGAAGCTGAAGGTGTTCTGGTGCATACGAACATAGTTTATTATGTAATAATTTCAAGATGTGAAGATTTTTAACTCGGATCTTTGCCAATTTCCTTTTCATAATATTCTGAAACAAAGCTAATAGTTTGGTATTTTTGAATGTATAATTGTGGTTGTTTTTGAAAATGTTTTTTATATAGAAATGTATTAAAATAATATTTTTTTTATTTTTTAAAAATTATTTTTGAAATTAACACATTAAAATGATCTAAAAATATAAAAAAATTTAATTTAAAATAAAAAAATTAATTTTTTTAAAAAATATTTTTAAAATAAAAAAGCAAAAACAAAGAGAATAAAAAAACATCAACATTAATTAAGGTGTACGTATGAAATGTAGGTCTCGACAAAGATGGGGAGGCCTTCCACGATCATACTATTCGTCGTGGGACATATTACATCAAATCACCCGAACAATTGATAGTATCCTGCGCGCTGGGGAGGCCTTCCACGGCAGATCGAATTAAGTTAGCTAATATCTTACTCCAATAATTTCAAGGGAGTACATCTAAACACCGATGCTGGCAGCTAAGTGGTTTTATCAGGCTTTGCTTTATTTATGTGTTTTGACTTCGAATTTTTACATGTATGATTGTCATTCTTATGGTATTTTACATATTTACTGAACTTATTGGATATTCTATGAATTTGAAAATTAATTATGATACACGTAAGTTGGCTCGGACATCCCGGATTATCAAAAAAAAAACAAAAACAAAAAAGAAAAAAAAGAGAGTACATATAAATAATCATCGAGAGAGTATATTAAAAAAACTATATAAAATTAATAGTAAAAGTAAAATACAAGAAAACAAAAAAAGAAACTTAGTGGAAAAAAGAAGGGGATCTACCACAACAAAAACAAAGAGGTTATCTAATTTTTTTTTTAATATGGGTATCCGGGTTAATTTACGCGCACCTCGATTAATCCCACCAACCATAAAGTTAACGACCATATAAATTTCTAGTGGTCATAGAGGGACTCGAACTCGTGATTATTGGGAAGCAAACTCAAAATCTGACCAATTGAGTTGTCTTTCAGGGTTACTATCTAAAATTTCTTATTACACTATAATTTGATGTCATAAAAAAATCTTATAAGAAATTATTTATTATATAAGTAAATACATTTTTTTTTTATGAAATTGTTGTTGGTGATGGAATCCATTCTTTAGATCATTGTTCTCAAATTTTTATAAAGACGACAACATATAGGAAAGTTATTTATGTGAATCATTACTAACAACCCCCCGTAGCTCCCACAATAATTGAAATAATCCTTTGAATATTACCAGTTCATTTCTTGAAGATTATAGGTAGTTAAATCCTACATCCTTGTCGAAGACTTACTTTTATATTTGATAATGTGGTATAAAGTATTTTTAATTGATTTTAATTGAAAATATTCCATCATCACACTAATGATCATAGTGCAATTATTTATTCTTAAACGGGACTGCAAGCAAATAATTTTTGTTGCATTAGTCTGAATTTAGATGGTGTATTTAAAACTTGAATATTGTATAGAAAATTAATTTCAATACATGAAAACGGGGCTGAAAATACTTTTTATTTTTTTTAGTTAAAAACAAAAGAGTTTAGAGCCTAACTAGATTGGTAGTTAAGTACTGTCACGCCGCGCAGGCCAGACGAAACTCTTTTTCAACGTGGGGAAAAATGCTTAAGAGGCAACACAATATTTCAAAAGAAACAAGAAAATTTTGAGAGTCATGTTATTGATTTTATTGGATTGAATAACTTTGGTTACTTTAAAAATGTGATTTAAAATATAGATAACAACAACATATAAATAAATAAATAAATAAATATTAGCTCGAGTAAACTTGAGTTAACCCGTGAAATTCATGACCTGATACATGAGATCGAGATAACTCTATTGAAGAATAAAATAAAAAAATAATTAGTAAAAAAAAAACTAAAAAAATGAGCCAATCTTTTAAACCTATGACCTGGGTCCTGAAGCTGGAATCATCTCATCTAAGATAAACCTGAAAAAATCATGAAGTTAAATTCCAGATGAACAAAATGCCGAGGATGAAATTAAACAAAAAGTTCCAATAAAAAATGATTAAAAACAAAACAATTAGCAATTAAAAAAATAAAGACCAAATTTGACATAAAATAAAATAAAATATTGAGGGGTGCAGTTGAAAAATTAATTTAATTAAAAGAATGATATAATATATTGAGGGATGTAATTGCAAAGATAATTTAATTAAGAGAATGAAACAAAAAAAAATTACAATCAAAAGAATGAGAACCAAATTTGATAATGAAAAAAATCAAAGGAGAACTAAATTGAAAAAATTTCAATTCTATGGATTATTTAAAATAAAATAAATAAAAATAAAAAAATCCGAACTAAATTAAAAAAAAAACAAATCAAATGACTGTTTTGAAAATGTGTGCAAGGGAAGGCTATGAACCGAGAAGGAAAGAAGAATGAAAGAAAGAAACAACGACCGGCACAAAACTCGATTCGGTCGTTGGATGACGTCGTACATGTCATTCAAAGAGTGAAAGAGCACCCCACGCGTCCATATTATTTACATGTGCAACCCATTTTTTAAAAATAAATAATATTTTATATATGCTAAAATAATAAATTATACCTCATCAGACTCAATAATAACAAAAAAAAAACATATTAAAAATAAATAAAAAAATCTTTCAATCCAAATTCAAGATAACATGAATGTAAAGGAATTGTGGTCATTATAATGTACTACTAAAATTAAATAGTAAAAGATGCCCTTGTCTGCAAGTACATTATTTTTCACATCAAAAGATACATCAATCATTTTGCTGCACACAAAACAACAACAACAACAAAAAACCACAATACCTCCGGTAAAAGCCAATTGTGTTTTGTTGGTGAGAGCAAAATCATAATTTTTCGAGCTCCAAGTTATAGTGCTACGAATTCTAAAGGTACCAAACACAACTTATTTTGTCTTTTTTTTTATTATAATTATTTTATATATAGAGGTAGGGGCAGCTATATTTGAGCTGCTCATCAGATAATTTTAAATATAAAGAGTACGTTGAGCTTGATTAATTGACAAGGACTTGATCTGCCCTATTTTCTTTCCTGTCTTTCTTCCTTTTTCCTCAATTTGTTTTTTTGCTGGCCTTCAGCTGAGCAAATATACTGTAACTTTTCAATGTTCCCTGTTTTTAGGGTACTAAGGGAGTTGTTTTCGTTATTCATAAATTACTAGATTAGTAATAAAATATAGATTGTTTAATTTATTATTATGAAGAGGATGCTAAATAAAAAAAATTTGTTTAAAAAAACATTAATGTTCATGCAAACTTAAATATATAGCATGCAAAATAAAAACTTATATAAAAAATACTTTCAACACAAATATAATAATTGAATTTTTAGTATACAAGTATATATTTAAACTTACAAGTTACAATTAATATCAAATCAAAATCCTAACATGCATATTAATATTATTAAATATCCATGTTTAAATTAAAAATAAAAAAATACTTACTTGTTGAGGTATTTTAAAATAATAAAACTTTTTTTTTTGTCTATGATGAATATTTTATCCTTAAAAATTTATTACTCTTTACTTAATGCAACTATAATGTTTGCAATAAATCTCTCATGATTTCAGCATCACCATTTTGTTGGGATGCATTTCTAACAAGGTCTATGAAAAAAAGTTAAATGGACTCAATTATTTCTTAACAAAAGTGAATCTAAGTTCTAGATTTAAAAGGAAAATCAAAACTTAAAAATAAAAAAATAAAAATAAGGTAAGGAAAAGTGTAAAATCTAGAAAAACCTTATGCAAATCTCTTCCTTCACACCCTTTTATAGTGGGTTTTCAAACCTAAAAAGATTGAAAAAACAAATTTTAGAAACAATTAGAATCAATTTCCACTATTAAATTCTAAATTAAACATGAATGTTTGCGCCATAAATTTGAATTCTTTGAACAGAAAAAATCATTCAAGTTTCTGTAAAATACTTTTAAAAAAGATTGTTCAGGTTCTAAAATTTATAGGCTGGACAAAACACGGGATCACAAGATTAATTCTTCATGGTCCAAAAAACTATAAACTCAAGTCCAAGCCCAAAATTATAATAAGTTGGCAAAAATAATCTTTTATAGACTAAAAAATTATTTTACAAAATATCTAAACCCAAACTCAAGCCCAAGCGTTAGCACACGTATATGAGTTTAAGCTCAAATCTCACTTTTCTTTGATTCTCTTCACTCTAAAAACTTAGGTGTTCTTTGAGTTTAATACTAACTTTTCATCATCCTTGTTTTTAAAAAACTTGAATTTGTTTTTTGTTTAAAATTAATATTTTATTGTGTTTTGGATTGTTTTGATGCGATAATATCAAAAATAATTTTAAAAAAATAAAAAATACTTTCAATATAATTCTCTGGCATCAACTGTTTTCTTCCCAAATGCAAACAGTACCAACATTCCTTCATTGTTGGGAGACTTGTTGAAGAAATTAAAAGTCCAACCAATTATAGTCCTCTTCCCTTCCCAGTTCATCACCATACAACATTCAGGATTTAAATTTGAGATCTCCATATGAAAATGGAATATCGGATTTTAACTATATATTGGGATTTACTGGGAATAAGTAATCGTAGTTTTTCTTTCTCGGAAAGCATCGAATTTCTAACATCATTCACACCACACTCCATATGACAATAAGACAACTACACACATATAATTAACAACAACAACAACCAGCAATAAGTGATCTCATCTTCCATTATGAAAAGGCATATGTACATACATGCACAGAAGTTAAAACAAGCCTTCTGTGTAAAAAGCCTGAAAGAATAAGAATAGGGTAGAAATCCAATAAAGATGAGGCTGTGCAGTTTGTTTTGGCATCTCAAGCTCTGAGTAATAGGGTGGTGTGTGAATGTGGTAGTGTACAGATTTACTGTCACAAAAAAGTACTTCTGCTACTACTACATCAACATGGCTGAGTTAGGAAGGTACGTAGCCAAGCCCCTGTTACAAAGAGCCAACTCAAGCTGGAGGCCTCGAGGCTTGTCGCAAAAGACATGAAAATGAGATCCATTTCTTGTTTGTTTTTTTTACAGAACTGCCACGTTCACTGATTCACCATAAATGGTATAAATTAAATTCAACAGTTTATGGTGTTCGATTTCTGCCAAGATACAACCTAGCTAGAAGAAAGAAGCCAGTTAGGTTTTAAAACTTGTTTCCCCTCATGTTCTGTATCTTTCCCCTTATTTCTCGATGAATAAGATACTGCGTATCCTTAAATCCATCACATGCCATTGTTTTTCACACCTCAACTTCTTTCTGTTGCAGTGCATGCGTTGATTAATTACATCAAGTTGTCTTCTTTTGTTTTTACAAGTGAAATATGTCTGAAGCCCACTTTTAAGATCTTTCTTTCTTTTGTTTTGTTTTTTTCCTTTTTGGCTGGGAGCGGAAATGGGTTTAATTAGAATTCCTATCGAAAATGATAAACTAAATCTTATATGTGTCAGAAGAAACACCACTTGGAAGTTATCCTGTGAACTTAATGATGAAGTATGATTGTCTAATGAAGGCATGGGGCCATCTCACCTGTAGTTTCTTCGGCTTTAGCAAATTAGACGTGTTGGAAGCCATTGGTGGAACTTCTGTTAATTGAAGTTTCATGTGGTTATAGCGTACGCCAAGTTTCTTACTATTCTGTTTTATTTATCATTGTGGTCACAAAAGCGATTGTGTTCCAGTCATTAATTAAGCTGGTTACTTCTGCCAGAAAATGAAGGACAAAATATGCATACAGACTGCTATTCACCTGCTCCTTGGCTATTGGATTCAAGTCTTAAATGCAAAGATAATTAAGCTGTATTTGACATGTCTAAAAGGGCCGATTTAGCGTCATTGCATTGGTTCAAGAGCATTACGTGAACCCAAAAAAAAAAAAAAAAAAAACTAATACAAAAAAGGAAAAGACCAATATGACATTGCAAGCTAATATAATTTGCTGGCTTCTAGGCCAAACGTGCGGCTCAGGCAAGGGTAAATTCTGACTTTTGGATACCTCTTGTAAAGAACTTGGGCTCCACCTTGAAAATCTTGTGCAGCTACATGTTATAATCGGGAAATAAGAAGCTGCTACCTGACAGGGCAGCTCTAGAAAGTTCAATCGAGGGGAGCGTTGGTAAGAATGGCTTCGGACATTAGAACAGTAACAAACAAGGACGAGATGGAGAATTCCATATCAAGAAATGAATACAACAAGAGACATGTCTGGCACTCACGTGCCCCATCTGGCAAGATTTATGTGCATTCAATGTGAGGTTGATGAGCTGGAAAAATCCATGAAGAAAAGGTTTCAATGTAATACAAACAAGGGCAAAAGCTGCGCCACAAGAGAAATTGATGTTTCAAGGCATGACAAGGAACCATCATGCTGACGGGTAGTTCCTATGCAGCAACTAGATATGCCTCTTTTGTTGACATCTAAATCCTTGTGTGGCTGTTCATGTGAACATTAATAAACATGTAGCCATGTGTTTGGAACAAGCAATATACCTTGGCGTAGTGGTACCACATGCATGCATACACAACTTATTAATCCATCCTAACAAATTACAGAAGCAAAATTGATTAGGAAGAGCATTATCGTTTTGTAGCAGTAAATAGCATTTGTACGTTATTTTGAAAGCCAATAGATAATAAGAAACAATGTACAAGCAGCAATGACTGCAGACAGAATGAGCGTGTCTCTCGATCGGCGCCTCCTGATAGAACCTTGGAAAACATAAGAAGAAGAAGAAGAAGAATTGTTATATAACTATTTAATGTTGCAGAATATCAGGGAATAAACGTTTATAATACAGATGGCTTTTGTAAAGTACCAAGAAGGCCACGGATAATCGGGAATTTGTCACTTAGAAGCTTCACTTTCCCTTGAACATCTCCAAAAAAAGTCCTTTGAGAACCCAAAACAGCCCTGGTCGTTTGAGCTTGATTAATAACATCATCTATCTGCACAGACGTGGACCAACATTGTTAATTGACTTAATAATCAACGAACAACTTGCTGACAAAAGAACTGAATGGTTATTGCAGGGGACTTCATGACATAGAGTGGGAAGAGGGAAGCAGTAGAAAACAAAAATTACAGCAGAATAATGGTTAAAACTAGGATAAAATGAAGTTGGAACATGATCATAGAATTTAGGGTTCATAAGAAACCTCAAGAATCTGAATAGATTGATAGATTAACAAAAGCTACATTTTAGAATAACCTCGCAGTCTATTTATACTAGTTCAAGTCCGATGTCCTTGTGGGAAAATGTTTTCTAGTCTGAGTCTCCAAGTAAAATTACTTGGCCTATAAATGAAATATTTTAAAAAATCACATGACCCTAAATAAATTAACTCTAATATCAGAAATATAATAAAATGACAAAGCTCCCAAGTCATTCTCCCTAGGTTAGAAGAAACACATTCTCGAGTTCAAACCATTCTTGCCTCAACATCATGGATGTCCAATCAAGAGTTGCCGTCCTTTTTTTTCTTTGGTGTTTCGAGTACATATCCAAAACTGAATAGTTGTTTCCTTTAATGTATGGTAACACTAGCACAACAAACTTGACCTTGAAATTTATTCCTCTTCCATTGTTGTCTTAGGCAGCACAACTATTTATTATCAACATCTGCAACCAACATATAATCTTTGCAAATGCTTATGTTTTGAGGTTCTATCATGTAGTCGAAAGGAACAGCATATCACAGACCAATGTATTCCTTCTGTTGAATTGCGACTATGGTTTTCTTTTCTAACTCAACTTTAGACTTTCTGTGCAGACATCATATGTATCATTACTCTCACTCTTGCTTCCATAATAAACATTGGAATCATCATCAGAATAATCATAGATTGGTAAGAATCTCAATCCATATCTATTTCATTATAGATGGACAGAGTGTTCTAATACATTACTTTCTCTACAAATAGTGCCTCGTGCTTGTTGTTCTTCAACTCTCTCTCTATTGAAGTGCAGTGTTGTTCCTCTCTTCCAATCCAAATCACACGATATGATTTATGACTTCAGCATCATAAAAGTACTTTGAAGTCTCTCTCCAAATAGAAAAAAATGGATACGGTGGCCATGGAAAGGAAATTTCTTTCATTCCACTCAGTTCCTTGTTTCTGCAGGAGATACATAGAGTGGAAAACCAAATTCCTCACCATATTTTTCTTCCACCCATTTTCATTGGTGAGAATCTGACGTAAACATGACAAAAAGAAAGTGCAGCTATACAGAACATTTATCCCACTTTCCCAAAATCCACCCCTGCAGCACACTGCTAGTAAACTAGAAATGCAGTAAACTCTCAGTCCATATTAGCTGAGTGGTATACCTGTCACTTCGCAAAGTGCAATGCTGTAGAGGTTCAGGGTTCATACCCAATTAAAGGAGTTGGTGGTGATTAGATTTACAGATCTAGTGACAAATAAGCAAAACTGGTGAACATCAAAGGAGAAAAAAAAATCAACTCCCACTATTGATAGTCAACTACATGCATTTCCTGCCATTTTCCCCTATCTATGCCAGATATGCCAACTCTTAGGCTATTGAAATTTATTGCACTCACAAATCTTTTTTGCCTTTTCCAGCTTTCTCTTCTTGTAGCATCCTGAATTAGTTAATGACTTCTGTTCATCCTGTCCGTATTTCTCCCTGTCTCTACATCCTAGCTAAGAAAACCTATTATTTAACTCTATCCTATTCAACATAGCCAGTTGTTCGTTCCAACATCCTTATTTCTTTTTCCATCAACTAAAATGGCAAGAAATGAGCAAGGCAAAATTTTCATCTAAAGAATCTGACATAAATATGGCAAAAAGAAAGTGAGAAAGTCTTACATGAGCAATGCTTCCGTGGATGGCAGCTCTTTCTCGTAGTAACTGCACTCTTGGAGACATGCTACCAGATGCCTGTAAGTACACAGATAAACAAACATCAATTTTGAGAAATGAAACATGAGATCATAGAACAGTTTTAAGAGTTCAAATGACGCTCACCTTGTACTCACTAATATCATCTCTGACAGAACTCAGAAGCTCAGCATGTTCCCTCATTGAGTTTATGTTTCCCTTGATTCGTCTAAACTCCTAAAGTAACAAATTATATTTGCTCAATGAGACAGAAGCCACTAAAACAGCAATTCTTAGCATAAGAATATAGAAGTTGTGTCCACAATGAAATAAAAAAGATTAGGGATGTAATGAAATATGAAGCATTCATAAAGGAAAAAACTGTCAAAATAGAAGTGGTGTGAAAAATTCCTAATATGCTTGCATTTTAGCATCTAACTAATCCGCTAACTAGTTAAATAGAACATGAGAAAAGAGATGAACAAAATCAATTTTTGAGCAATTCGGTATAGCAAGTTTTCTTTCTTCTTATCCCCTACCACAAATCTTTGAAGTGCTATCTTGGGCTTTGCTATTCAATCATAAGCTGACAACTGCAAAATTAAACCAGCGACTGCCAAATAGAAAGAGAGATTTTGAATAAGATCTGAAGTGGAGCTTAAGACGCCAACAGGAATAAAAGATGCATTTTGAAAAAAACTTTCTACGAGATCAGATGCATACCACTAAATTAAAATTACCCTTTGAAATTTTAGTCATGTAAGCACAAATAGCTAACTTGTTACTATCCATTCTTTCTCGCTGTTTAGGGTGCAGGAATTAAGTCCCGGAAAACAGAGCATGATTCTTACAGTCTTCGAATGAAAAAGACCAAGAAAAGTAAAAAAACTGAAACGGATTTTGCCTGCAATCATGACAGACTGATGGAAATTAAGCACAAAGGTTTCTCACAACAAAATATCGAAAACACCCACACCAACATTTCCAAATCCCAATTAAGGTTCGTACACTAGTTTGTAAATTGTATTTCTTCTCCATTCTATACTTGTCCCATTTTCAATAAAAGCCACATTTCTTTCTGTCTCCCCCCTCCGCCGCCCGCCCCCCCCCCCCCCACCTCTCTGATCGGAATTAAGCCACATTAATCTAAAAAAAAAACACTCTATCAAATTTCCTATCCGCATTGCTGCCAATACACGCATCGCGTGCATAAAACACAACACAGGAATTTCCTAACATTTCGGCGTACAAAAAAGAAAAAAGACACTAGATAGAAGCAAAATCATAAGAAAAACAAGTAACAAACCTGCGTAAACTCATGAAGTATATCTCTATGCCTTGCTAGCTTCTGAGTAACTGAAGTAGCAGCGGACGCAGCAGCACATCTACTCATAGCATCATTTATATCAAGTAACTTCTCAAGTGAAGATTGAATTTCCATTTCCATTGATTTCCATGACCTACTGGATCCAACTCTTGGCGAACCACCTTCCACATAACCTGATTCACACTCATCACTTCTTATTACTTCAAATAATTTCCACTTAATTAATTAATCAAAATTAAAACAAAATTCACCTCCTTGAGTAGTAAATCGAGCGCCAAGTTTAGCATAAGAAGAGAGTTTGACATCGAGATCTCCTTCGATCTTTCTTGCTTCTCTTCTAAGTTCTTCCCAACCTGATTCTTGTAACTCTAGATTTGGATCAGTCATTTTGGATCCGATCCGATCCTCACGAACTACAATCTGGGTCCTACCACTGCTATTGCCTTGTTTCGTGCTCCTACGGTATCACTGTTTATTATCCTCACGGATTTATTATTTATGTATATATATTCTCTAACTTGTATTGGATGCTTCATCCCACTCGAATCGCAGGGAAAGAAAGCAGAGCGAGCTGGGGGGGGGGGGGGGGGGGGGGGGGGGGGGGGGGCCCGGGCCCCCACCATTGAT
>Ga0325405_1000818_pt1 | contig 30510 bp, 6 predicted proteins | sample PopdelMetagenome_21_FD_205663 | JGI IMG/M metagenome (GOLD analysis project Ga0325405, IMG submission 205663) | Populus deltoides microbial communities from Bellville, Georgia, United States - Xylem-Control-R2 | ecosystem: Host-associated > Plants > Phyllosphere > Stem > Wood/Secondary xylem... | reverse complement strand
AACCCTCATAAACAATAGTGAACTACACGAGTAACTTCTCCTCTCTTGGTCGAACCACCCACGACAGCTAGATCCTCTCCTCCATTTTAGCCGTGAATAATAGCAACAACAGAGGAGCTTCTTCCCAGACCAACAAACTACACCAGCATCTCCACCAAGGGCCATCATCTTTACAGGGCCATCATTTTTACAGCGCCACTAGCCAAACAACACTCGCCTCTCGGCCAAGTAACCCTCTTTCCTTTTTTTTCCTCCCTTTAACGTGTGGTGCTTCTAGTGCTAATTTATTAAATGATAAAAAAAATGAAAAATATTTAAGAAGTTTGGGATATAACTCCTTTTCTTGATTTCTTTTCTTTATATATATAGTTTGTCTTCCATAAACACTGCTAATTTATTAAAAAAATAAAAACAAAAAAGAAAGAAAGGGTGAAAAATAGCTCAAAATAAATCATTTATCTTAGCTTAAGCAACTTGTTCATGAATTGTATAGTACTTCAATGAAGTTCATAAAAAAAATTAGAACCCAATCATCTCCACATTCATTTTATAGCTTACATAACTTATTACAACCAGAATCAACATCAACCTTCTTCTTTTTTTAAAAAAAAAATCTTTTTATCAATAATTACAAAAATCTTCAAAATCATAAAATTCTTACAATTGAAAACTTCACTAATGCACCGCTATCACCCTACAAACTTATAAACACCACTACCACCATAACAAGTGCATCCTTACAATACAATATACCTAAAAACTCGCATAATGATTGGTTTAGTAGTGATGCAGTTGTTTAGTTGTCATGTGACACTGCCAGGTTTAATTCATTCTTTATTATGTCAAAATCATACTTTTTAGTACAATCATCATCAACATTCCAACGAAGACACACATCGATGCAATTAACATGTTACAACCATGATGAGTATGCATCGGTTAGGGTGCATGAGTTAGGGGTTAATGAGAAATTTAATTTAAAATAGAGTTGTGTCCTTTTAAAAATTAAAAAAAATATTTTATTTTCAAATACAAAAAAAATCATAATCCTATATTTACATAGACAATTCCAAAAGGTATTTTATTTTTAGAACAACTTTGGCTCTTTAAAACTCCTCTTTTATTTTTCTTCTTGTCATATATTTATATTTTTCCTTTGTTTGTTCTTGAAAGAGTTACATTCATAAATCTGGTTTGCTATTTATTCTAGTTTGTACTATTGAAAATATAGAAAAAAAACAATATTGCAATCAAATTCAAAGTATTAGATGATAAACAATAAATTGTTTTAAGATCAAAGAATTGATTCTTGCCTCAATTTATATCTTGAAATTCATATTATGCCAACATACATTATAAATTGAATTCTTTTAAATATTGATTCATGTATGTTTTATATGTATTTATATAAGCCACATTAATTAATATTGTAAGGGAACAAAAATAACAATCTGAAAATAATTTAGATTATTTCTTTTGTTTTATGTATGTGTGTGATCTGGTTAATATTTAATAAACAATCTGAAAATCTATCTTATTTATTTTTTTTTGTCATAAATTTATCATATATTGTTTGTGTTACGAAAAGTAAGGAATCAAGCATACATATGAAATAGTATTACAATTAAACTGCAAGGACCAAAAGGCACTAAGGCAGGCAATAAAATGTTTTAAAATGGGGAACAATAATATTTTTGTTCCACATGCAGTTTTTCTATTCATTCATGCCGTGTCCTAATCTGATCACACAACAAGGCATGGAAGCTTCAGCTTACCAGGTATGGATGGTTCGGTTGCAATGCCAACCAATGCAAACACAACAAGGCATTTGGCAAACTAGCCTGTCATTTCCCGATTGACAGCGCAATAATAAGCAGAAAAGAGAATTGAATTGTGATATTCCATTACTTTTTTTTTCTCTATCTCACTAGAATTTAGACATATATTTGGCTGCTCGACAAACTAGCAAGGCATGACAACTCACCACACCACGCAAATAGCTCCTTTCAAGCATAATTTTTTTTTTCTTGAACGCTACAATACAAGATCAATCAGAGATGGCAGCACCTCGTTTGGCCATGAGGTGAGTCAAGCACCAGAACCACACCATTCCTGCAATGTTGGGGTCGCAACTCCTATATTTTTCATGTCGGAAATATTGGCTGGTTCGAAAAATGGGGATCCATGTCAGTAATGAATGCCAATTGTCAAAGCAATATATAGCATGAAAAGAGTGTCCAGATAGCTAAATGAAAAGATAATGTTGTAAATAGCAAGAAAAGAATGTCCACATCATAAAAACAGAGTTGATGATGCACGTTTTCATTTATCCATTGCTTTTTCACTGTTCTCAGAACTTGGAGAGCATAGATAGTAAGATGCAGTTCAGTGATCGATCCACCTTTCTCAATCGCAGGATTATTGAGATCCAAGCAAGACACAGCGATAGCAAGTTTTTATCTAGTTATAGCTGAGAGATCAATGGTGCTGTGAATATCATCAAAGGGAAGCCTCAGCAAAATGATACCGGCTATGTGATGATTATTATATTAAGTGACTCGATCATTTGAAAATATTTTGAGCCAGATAATTATTTCTGTCCTAAATCATCAAAACTCCCTAATACTATTAACAAATATTTTATGGTCTTAATCTCTCCCCAGCACACCACAAATTCCTTCACACCATTAAATTTCAGGCAAAATATTTTCATCTTTTCATCCATTAAGCTTAAGCCACTACATCAGAGCTTCACATATACTCTTTTACTTCCAATTCCTTATAACTTCACAGAGTACAAGATATGAAATAAAGAAAAAATCCCTTATCATCCTTGATTTGAAAATATTATGGTTACAGAAATCAGCTTATGATTTGTATTAACAACCAGCAAAGAGAAGAGTTTTTTCAATTCTCAATGAAGCAATGAAAAATTCATCTGTTTGGTTTATGGTTCTTGAAAGTGAGATATATTCAAAGAGTGGTTCCTTGAACCTCATAGCGTGATGCTAATGGTTTTCTATCACGTTTACCTTTCACCTTAACTGCTGTGTTCCATTTTTAAATCCCTGAATCACAAAATTCTACGACTCTGATAACAACCATCTTCAGTCTTTCCCTCCATTTTCTCACCTATCCTTTTTGTGTAGGGATATTAAACCATGAATGCACAACTAGTTCTTAATGCAGTAGATATTAAACTATATACGCAACCCCCCCCCCCCCCTCCCCAATTGAACTTAATCCCTACAGTTTCAAAAACAATGGGGAGCCAACTTGTGTAGGGAAATTTAATATTCGACATATAAAACAATCTCAAAGGTTGCAAGTTATGCAAAATTTAGCAAAGTCGATAATATGAAGGGAAATTAAAACTAATTATGTATGCCTCAATGTACTTTCTGATTCAAGGTTTTCCTCTTCTTTTCCTTTCCTATTTTCCTCCTTCCTTGATCCTATCAAGGTTGCTCCAATCATTTATCAACATGGTAGTCAAATTCTTGAAAATATTCATTCAAAAGCATAACAAATCAATAAAAGATAGAACCAGTTGCAGGCAATCAACGAATACGTACCATCATGTATGTCAGGTGAAGCAGCAGCGGTGGCATCAACAATAACAGTAACAGGTTGGTAATCCAGAGCTACCGCATCAAAGACAGTCTGCCTTATGCAATTTGGAGTTTGAACCCCTACGTGAACAATTTTAAGGATCACAGACTGTTAGCACGCGTAAATCACTCAAATCCCTTGTTCATCAACAATCATCATTAAAATACAATTAAACTAGGTTCATGGGTCCTGAAATTTGCATTTACCCGAAATTACTAAACTCTTAATTCCCTCAGTACGCAGAAATGAATGAAGATGAGTAGCAAAGAATGCACTGAAACGTGTCTTCACCAACTTATAATCCCCTTCTTTGATTACAAGACCATCAACCAGTTCTGCTCCCACACTTCCCTTCGAGGTGGGACCCACATTTCCTGGAGAGTACAAATGTCGGCGAAAGAGTTCAGCATCTCTCCCTTGTGGATCATGTTCACGGACAACCTGAAGCCACAAAATCCAAGTATAGTCAACCTCAATGCATCGTCATACAGAAGCATTATGAACTTCAGTTTTCCAATTAATGTCAATCACAATTAGACTGAAACAATAAAATTAACAGTTATGCAAAATTAAACAGAACAGAAAATAAACATCCCAGCAAATTAAAAAACTAATGATATCTACTCCTGACCACCAAGCCAAGTGAATATAGTCCCTTCCCAAATTCCTCTTTTTCTAGAAATGGAAAACCCAAACAAACAAAAGACAAAAAACCATAGTTTCCAACGAAAATAGTCATAATTCCCAGGAAATCACACCCACAGGTTAGAAGGGAAACAAAGAAAAGAAGAAGAATTGGGTATGAGGTAGAAATAAAAAAACGAGCAAGAAAGAAAGGGTAGCCAGTACCCACCCAGACAACAAGGATGCCACGCTGCCTAGCAATATCAACAGCTTTGATCACATTTGGGACAATGGCTTTGCCTCCATTCACTTTCATCAATCCATCCTCCAGTATAAAATCATTCTAAAAAAAAGGAAAAACATATGATGCAAATTTCTTTTCATATTTAAATACTTGATATACAACATCAACACACACACACACATGTAGCAAACAAGATTCAGAGAAAAGAGAGAGACCTGCATGTCAATGACTAATAGAGCAGTTTGGTTCCATTTATCTGCCATGCTCGTTTTCCCAAATTACGCGATAGCTAGACTGGATGAGTTCCTAGGCCTTCTTCTTGGCATCTGTTCTCATTGGCTAGGAGTGTTTTTTTAGTTGATAAACTACTTATGTCCGTGAGATGCGGGAGTCAATTATTTTTTGTATTTTATAAAAAGTTAAGATTTAAAAATATTAGGTTTTTTTTTTAAAGTTATACCCAAAAATTTTAGGTTTAGTTGCAACGCCTAATCCAAGAGTAATATTTATAATATTAATAATAACATTAAACTTGCATTGCCTAAATTTAAGTGGGTTTAACTGCAATACCAGATCCAATAACATTGGATGTGGATCTAGCTACAAGGTTGTGTCATAAATGTGTGATAATTAAATAGATTAGTTAAAAAGAAAAAAACAAAGAAAAAAAATCAACAGGAAAATAAAAACTAATGAAGAAAAAGAAAACAAATATGAATTAACTAGGTTAACTCTTCAAATTAGGTTAACCCGTCATATCTTGAATTCACATCGTGAAAGTTTGATAATTAAAAAGGAAAAAAAACAAACTAATGGGTTAACCCAGAATTAACTGGGCTAATTCGTCAAACCAGGTTAACTTGTCAAACTCAGAATCCTTGTCATGAAAGTTTGATAACTAAATAGAAAAAAAATTAACACTAACAATTTAAATTAAAAAAAATTAATTAAAAAGAAAAAACAAAAGGATGAGCCTTTTCACTGTGAACTGCACTCTGCAGTCCACAATCAAATACATAAAAACAACAAAAAAACAAAAAGAAAAACTAAAGGCATCAACTGAGAACTACTTAAAAAAAATTTAATATTAATAAACTAAATTAATTAAAAAGAAAAAAAATCTCTAAGAAAAAAAAACTAAATAGAAAGAAATTTAACATTAACAAACTAAACTAAACGAAAAAAAATAATTAAAAAGAAAAAAAAAGCAAAAAAAATATTTCTGGTTAATTCGTCAAACCAGGTTAACCCGTTAAATACAGGATCTGTGTCATGAATGTCTGGTAACTAAAAAAAAAAAGTGAACATTAACAAACTAAACTAAATGAAAAAAATTAATAAAAAAAATTAAAAAAAATCCAGGTTAACTCGTCAAACCATATTAACCCGTTAAACCTAAGATCTGTGTCATGAAAGTCTGATAACTAAATCAAAAAAATTTAACATTAACAAACTAAATTGATCAAAAAAAATTATGAAAATAAAAAACAAAAAAAATTGACGGGTTAACCCAAAATTAACTGGGTTCACCCATGAAACCAGGTTAACCCGTGAAACTCGAGATATGTGTCATGAAAGTTTGATAACTATATAGAAAGAAATTTAACATTAACAAACTAAACTAAATGAAAAAATTAATTAAAAAGAAAAAAAGAAAAAAAAAATTTCTGGGTTAACTTGTCAAATCAGGTTAACCTGTTAAATCCAAAAAACGTGTCATGAAAGTCTGATAACTAAATAAAAAAATTTAACATTAATAAACCAAATTAAACAAAAAACTTTTGTTAGAAGAAAAAAATAAAGAAAGAAGCAAAAAAAATCCCGAAAGGCATAAAAAACAGCTAAAAAAATAAGACAACTTAAAAAAAACCAAAAACGGATCAGTGTTTTACTATAGACTGCACTGTGCAGTCCACAGTAAAACACTGATCCGTTTTAGTACATGTTACAATTAATTAAAAAGAAAAGAAAAAAATTCGGGTTAACTTGTCAAATCAGGTTAACCCGTCAAACCCGAGATTTGTATTATGAAAATTTAATAACTAAATAAAAAAATTAACATTAACAAACTAAATTAAATAAAAAAAATTCATTAAAAGAAAAATACACAAAGAAAAAAGCAAAAAAAACCCATAAAGGCAATATAAACAAAAAAAATAAAAAAATAAAAACAGAAAAAATGGAAAAAAAAATAAAAAAAAAGAAAAAGAAGAAGACAAAAAAAAATGGGAAAAAAAATAAAAACAGAAAAGAATAGGAAAAAAATGAAAAAAAAAGAATTGCTCAATATTTTACTGTGAATTTACACAGAAAAACACTAACCAATTTTAGTTTTTTTCTTAATAACAAGAGGAATTTGATTTCAGCTTTTTTTTTTCTTTTTTCAAGCCGAAATAACTTTTGTCTTTGTCTTACCTTAGTTTGTTCCAGCTAATTTGGCGAGCATCTCCCAATTTATGCTGACTCGGGTAAATATATTTTATCTTTCACTTTCCTTTTATTTATTTATTTATCAAAATAAGTTGTTTTTGTGCTCATTATCAATTAAATAAAAATAAAAAGAAAAGATAAATCGCAGGTTATTGTTTTAAAATTCAAGCACTGTTGCACCGCGTTACATAAAAATTTAATTTTTTTATTAAAATTAATTTTTTTGATATGTTTTGAATTGTTTTGATACGTTAATTTAAAAAATAATTAAAAAAATAAAAAAAACATCATTTTAATGATTTCATCATGAAAAACACTTTGAAAAACAACCACAATCATACTCTCAAATAAGCTCGTGTCTAGATTTTTATCTTACTCGGGTCTAAACAAAGCCTTAGATAAAAAAATAAAGTAAGAATTAACTAAATCGATATAAATTGTAAAGAAAATAAATTAAAAAATTCACCTAAACTAACTAAGTTAAATAAATAAATCGAATCATGACTCAATTCATCGGGATAAACCCAGTCAAAACCTGTTAAACAATTTTTTTAATAATAAATATAAATATAACATCTCCTGTCTCTTTTCTAAATCTTAGTGTGCATTTCGTCAACTTTTTCTTCAATCTTTTTCAACCTTCTCTTCATATCCTATGAGTCTTTCCAAACCAAAACTAATAATATGACCAAAATCTTCTCTTCATCTTGCCTTTGCCCAAGAGCTATAAAAATCTGACCATGCAGGATCCCATCAATTTTCACCAAATAAGTAACACTATAGAGTCACAGACGCTTTCCAAAAAATTGCATCCTCTCTTTTTTATATGCGCAGTGCACTAGCGTTGACATCCATTTCTTCTTCATTGAAGATTTCTTCACTGTTCATCTATTGCTTGTGCTCATCATCTTTGTGATCATGAAAGTGATCCATTATTGGTTTTATTTATTAGGGCTTTATTTTCTCTTGTGGAAAGAATTTCTTAGGGTTTCAATTGGGGTGAAAGAATTAAGGATTTTATAGGTTGATGTTTGTTTGTATATCTTGGTGCGTGATGAATACCGTTGCTATCTATCTTTTTGTATAAAAAAATAATAAAAAATAAATAAAATACATACAAAAAATTACACTTGAAGCAAGCCTAAAAAAGAACTACCCAAGTTTAATGATGGAAGATCAGAACACCAAGTGAAAGTTGGTAAACCAAAATGTCTAAATTAGCAACCCATGGTTTTGATTGACAAGGGAGCCCATCGGTAAAAATGCTTTAGGTGTTCACATTGAAATTTTAAAAGGTTTAATTAAATTTTTTGAGGGTTTAATTGCAAGGAAAATCAACTTTTGGGAGTTAGTTTTGATGTCAATTGAAACAAATGAAGTTTAGGGATAAAAATCGGATTTCAGAAAGTTTAATTGATCAAATCAGGGGCTTAATTGTATAAAATTTAAAGTCTAGTGAGCATATAAGGACGTAATTGAATAATTTATGAACTAAGGACGAACTTGCAAAACACACACGACTTCAGGGACTGGAATCAAGTGAAATCAGGGGTTAAATTGAAGAAAATTAAAAGTTTGGTGGTCATTTAGGGGTCTAATTGAACAAATCAGAGACCAATGATCAATTTGTATAAGGCACTCAAAATTAGGGCTGACAAATGAATCTGGCAAGGACGCAATTGCACGAAATTAAAAAGTTAGAGGGAAATTATAGGTAAAATCAAACGAAATCGGAAGAATAAGGATTAAATTAAAAATTGCCATATCCTATATAAAAAACCCCAATCTGTAGGACTTAGTGAAAACGGCGTCATTCAAGGTACTATGCATCTTTTCTTCAGTTTTTGGCTAATCGAGTAGACACTTTTAGACGAATGAATACGACATTTCTAACCACCCCAAAGGTTGTAGCTACCATAATTCAACTGAGAAACACCCCTTTTACAACCTCATGTCTTTAAAATCAAACATTTACATCTCATATTCTATATTAATCTCCACAACATCTTGTCCTTAGTTAGCTAGCATTACAGTTTCAGTCATCATGCTGTTTGAGTGAGAACTTTCAAATGTTTGAATATAAAGCTACAGACCTCCAAATCAAGCAAGAATATCAAAAGGTGTGCACCCTCTCCACCAAGTTCAGGTGGTCTCAAGCAATGTTAACCTTGAAGTTGCTCCAGCGAAGCCACGAAAATGACCAACCTAGTTATCCTTGACAAGGACACCTATTTACAGAAAACCACATAACTTTTTTATACGCTCCCATTTAGAAACCCCCAAAAGGTTCCCATAAAGGGTTGAAAACCTTTCTCTCTAGATCTAAAGGCAAAAAACACCTTATCTTTGTCTCTAAGTTTTCTATAAAACCATTAAAACCCAAAACCATTGGTTCTATGGCAAAACCAGCTAGGTTTTAGTCTATTAGAAACCTAACAAACCCATCTAGAAAACCTAAATCTGGCTATAAAAGGAAGGGATCCATGAGCAGCAAAGACAAAGAGATAAATAGGGGAAAAGAGAGCAAAAAGGATGAGAAAAGAAATTTTAGCTAAAGAGCAAACAAGTCGGTCTAAAGGAACTTGGAAGTTGTAGCTTTGTCTATTTGAAGATAAAAAAGAAAGACGGCAATATCAAAAAAATCAATCTAGATTTGAATGTTTCTAAACTAAAAAGGTAGATACTTTCAAATATTGAAGATGGAGTCCAGAGGCCTGCTGGATTGATCTCTTGTGAAAATGTAAAGTTTTGAATATTTTAACATGTTGTTTATTGGTTTTACATATTGCATTACATGTTTGTTTTGATTTTATGAATACCAAAATGCCAGTAAAGAGAATGCTTATTTTCTATGATGGAGAGTTAATGCTGGTGTTCTGGGTTGTTAGCTTAGTCTTTTGGAATGACAAAAGTTGAATTTTGAAGCTTTGATTGATTAAGCATGCCTTCTATTTTGATTTGCTAGTTTTGGAAATTAAAAAATCCATGCATTTTTTAGTTTTTGTTCTATTTAATAGTTTCTTTGGTTTGATAATGTGGTATGTGAGAATAATACAAACATGTTTTGGAGGCTTAAAATGGTCATTCTGCGTGCATTTAACTTTTTATGGGTTTTTGGATTTTGGGTTCTGCAGATTCATCCGTTGAATTTTGCCTTAAGTTCTACTTTTAGAGTTTGTTTCAATTAATTTCTGGTTTATTCGAGTTTGTTCGTTATTGTTAGTAAATAATCTAGTAGTTTTATGTACAAATAACACGTTTAAAAGATTTTAATCTTAGGGTTTTGGTTTTGAACCGAAACCCATTTCGGCGAAATCATGTGAATCTGGTGACAATTGAAGCAAATAAACCCTTGATTACTGTTTTACACGTGATGGGGAACAAAACTATGCCTCTCTTTGTTTGATATTTGGTCTAGATCGTTATTTATGTTTGTAATGACGCCTTTAAATGTTCTTCAATTTGTTTTTCTTTTATGCATTTAATCCGTTTTGGCTGAAATTTTATCAAGTTTTTATGTTTTTGTGAAGTTTGATCTGTTTTAGTTTTGATTTATCTTTTGGGTTTATTTCCGAGTCAATTCAGTCAGGCTAACCTAGCTAACTCAACCCAGTCGGGTAAAAAAAAAAATCAGATTTGCCTTTAGGCTTTGTTTGGATTTTTTTTTTGAATTTTGGATTTAGGGACATGTTTGGTAAGACCTCTTTTAATTTTTTTTTGGATAGTTTTTATTCCAAAAAGCCTACAAATATACAAAAAAAAAGTATTTTTACATGTTGCATACGATCAAGTCTCTCAAAAATACAAAAAAATAATCATATTTCATTAAAAAATAAAGTACATAGTATTTTATTTTAGCATGCATTTTGGATTTGATAATCAATTTATTGAATCCATAAGAATATAACCAATATTCCAATAGTCACCAATTTTTTAATTTACGAGGATTAATGCTTAAATATTATTGTATAAATATTGGACCTCCAAGCGAGATTGATATTTAAAGAACAGGAGTTGACCAAAATTTTTTTAGAGTTATTCTAGATATTCATTAATTTTAATTGGAAGTATTTTTAATCATAAAATACAAATTCTTAACAGCAGGTTTATTCATACGAATAAATCTTAATCCTAAGCCACATATAGACCACCAATCAGAAAACCATCAAATCCTCTAAACCACATCAAATGACACAAAACTGCTTACCTCGGGTAGAGTGCGTTATGGATGATAATACCTTCTCTAGCGACAACCAGTCACTTACCCTTTGAATCTCTGATAAACCAGTAAACTTGGTTTTTCTAACGACTCTAAACCAAATAATTAGGTAGCGACTCACAACAACTCCTTGATACCTCTCGTTCACGTGCAACAGATACAATAAGAGATCTTATTCAAGAAGACAAGTTAATCTATAATTTTGTTAATTTAAGATGGGTGTTTTTGGGATTTAAAATAACATAATAATGAGGTCCATTTAGAATTAGATCAATTATATTGCCAGCATCCAAACAATGAAAAGTCAATTTCACATAAAAAATGTGCTCCATCTTTTTCATCATAAAATATGTTTTTGGTTGACCTTTCTGATCAAGGACCTAGAGCTTAGCCTGAGTTGGGTTTTAAAATTATAGTGCAAACATTACAAGTATATTAACCTAATAAGACTCTCTAGACTAGGAAGGATTCTAATGCATATATTTATTTCTGGCTTGGTATGATATAATAACCCATGGTCTTGGCTCAGTATGATCATTTATTGAGTTAAGCTCACGTTTAGTAACTTTGATGGCTCAACTAGCCTAGTCATTATGTCTTTTGTTAAGAAAAGAAAATTACCATGTATTAGATATATTATATATCTTAATATATGTTAATACAAAGATTGAGTGTTTTAATCAATCATGTTATTCCAAGTCTAGTCTTGTAGCTAATTAAACTTATTTAGAATTTAACAAGTGACGATGCGACAACAATCTTTATCAAATGAGAAATGAATATTTTAGATCTCAATTGCTTATAAAGAGTTAAATATTCTAAAAGCACCATCGTGTAAAGAAGCACATGAGTTTTCAAAAAGAAAGAGAGTGCATAAATCTTAAGTGCAAAAAATAAAGAATGAAGTAAAAGAAATAAACCTTTTTGTAACATATAACTAAATTGCAAGAAATTGAATGTGTGGGACTTGCTATTATTTATAGTTATATCTAGCCCTGTTGATACCATTACAGAGTTTGAATCCTACTTGCATAGCTAATTTTAATTTTATACAGATATTGATAGCATACGAAGACTTATTAAGTCTTAATACAAGGTAAACTTTTCTTTTATTGATATAAACATGAATCTTAGGCTAATAATCTTTGATGTTTGATTAGTTATTCTTTTAAGGACTCCTAACGAATTGTTTTATATTCTTCTTAGTGAATACTTTTGGTTATTAGTAGTGAAGTGATACTTTCTAGGAGTCCAAATTCATAGATGATATGTTCTTTAATGAATTTGATCACTTTTTTCTTGATTGATTAATTAATGAGAAATATATTTAACCAAATTGGTGAAGTAATCCATGGCTGCTATGATGTAGTTATATTCTTTTAATGATGAATAGACATGGTTTGACCATCGTATTGAGTTTTTTAGAAAGTACATGTTATATTGGACCAAATTGTAAACATTTTTTTGCATCCTTTTGCATAACTAATGCAACTATTGGTTATGTATACACGAGAGATTAATTAGTTTTCTCTATTCCATGCTCTATTTTGTTATCAGGATTTATCAATTGGCATGTGGTGAACACATGCAACACACCTTGGAAGACTTAAATAGTCGACGCGTGGATTGCACACGCACCACGTGGCCCAGTGGTATTTTTTAGCATTTTTTGGTGTTTTTCCACCCTAAAGATCAATTTCAAACCCCTAAATAATGATTTTTATTATTTAATTAGTTTTGTGTATATCAATATTTGTATACTTGATTTATATATTATATAAGTCATGATTTGTTTTAGTAACACCATTTCTATAAAAAATAAAAAAAACAACAAAAATAAATGGTCCAACGCCCAATCCTATTTTACAATCCTTATGGGTCCAATGCCCATATTAGAAACAACTTAGATGATAACTCTTTTTTCATAGGGATTGATGTCAAAACTTTATGAAAGAAAAATCTCATTTTTAAGGGATAATTGATCATTTTTTTAAATAACAAAATCGATGAATCTCTTATTTTAGGGACTGACACCAATGTTTTTATAAAAATAATTTCAAATTAAAAAAAGAAAGATACAAACAATTACGATAATTAAAGGCAATTAAAAATACAAATTTAGGAGAAAAAATATAGTAAATGTAACTTTTTGTAAGAAAATATGCTTTAAGGGTGGCATCGTTCTTCCCTTACACATAACTAACCTCTTACGTGAATCTATTAAACTGATGCTAATTTTTAGGATCCTTAATTTTTTGCTATATACAGTTTAGGTCTCGTCATGACGTCCATCAAGGTGCGACAAAATGACTTCTCCACTGGAAAGTTTATAGTTGAGCCTATTTAGTAGGTATAGGTTTATTTCCAAAAAATACAACAAGCTCACATATGAGTCAATTTTAAAAGCCATAGATGTTTGAGTTGGGATACCTAATATGAAGACGAAATAAATGTCGCTACCTTGCTTTGTAAGCAAAATTTTATGAATGAGGTCTTTAAGACTATTTTTTTGTATTTTACTTTTCATATGTCCTAGGAACTGCATTGCACTTTTAATAAAATACATTTTCCTAATCTTATTGTTGCTTTAAAATTCCTAGATGTTCTTATGAAGTACATTGGCGTTTTGTTCTTATCTATGATCAAATAAATAAAATGAAAAAATTACTAAATTTAGTCGGACTCCAAAACGAATCATATAAATGTTAGGGGGCAATCCCCACCTTCTCTAAAACTAAAAAAAAAAGAAAAAAGAATCCCTTTTCACCCTCGATACAAATGAGGAAACAAAGCCTTACATTTATCCGTATAAAAAATCATAAAAAATCCATTATATCACCATGTGAACCTTACAAAGATAAACCTTGCTTGATATAAAGTTATGTCCAGAACAAAATCAACATTTCAATTACATGAATGGTGCGCATTTAGGTTAAGGACCTACCTGCCCCACCGCATCTTCTTTAAGGTTAACCAACCAATTTTCCTAAAATAATGCGAACATTTATTGATGCAAGCAAGTTTGTGTTTGAAATGAAGAAATGTCATCTTTAACAATTCCTTTATAATTTTAAAAATTATCCATTGTTATCCATGTTTGATCCATTGAAAATTATTTCTTGAATAATAATCATTGACTAAAATCACCCCTATAGAAAGTTTTTGAAATTCTTTAAGAGAGACAAAAATATCACAAATGCCTAAATGAAATATTACAGTCTAAAAAATGTTGGACACCTTCCCTTGCATTTCCATATATAACCTTGAGGTTATATTGAAGGTATGGAAACACCAACATAGTCACTAGTAGTTAGTAGAGGCAATGATGCTGGAAAAAATGACATGATTATTGTTTAATAGAATGAATATTGATATTTATCCCTCCAAATATGCCAATATATTGATCATAGATATTCTTCTGATCAATATGTTACTAGTTAACTATTTCTACCTTTTAAGTAGGATAAACTACATAATAGGAACTTAATCTTGAGAGGAAACCAATGACAACCTTACAAAATCAAGCAGAATGTAAAGTCTAAGTGCTTGAACCTATAAGAATTGTATTTTGTTATGAAGCAACACCACACAGGGAAAAGATAAGTTTAAGAAAAAGAGAAAGAAATTGAAAAAACTATAGTATATATAAAAAATAAAGTGAAGCTGTGAACAAAACAGTAAAAACCATAAAGAAAATTGTATTGAAATTGTGTATATAAAGCTGCCCTCTTTTCTAGTAATTGGTATGACCTATTTATATTGTTAGAGTATGAGAGTTTCATATAAATACTTAAAGCTAACCTGTACCGATTTATTATATCATATAGAAAGATTACATGATAAACCATAAAATAAATTGAACTCTATCTTATCACTATACTAATAACCGCATGAATTCTAACTAATCTATAACATTGATCATTTTAATTTGTTGAGTCCTCTCATTCTAAATGGGACTAAACCTTATGGTTGATTACTTGAACTCTTGTTGTTGCAATCAATCACTTTTCTTGGTCAATCATGACTCTCCATCTATTTCATTGATGATGATTGATTTCATCTTTTCTTCTCTTTTTTGTTTGACTATGAATAATCATTGTTCTTATTTGGATGACACATAAATGTTTATTTTTTGTATAAATAAATTTAAAAGAATATAGTAATCGATAAGGATGTAACTTATAAAATTAAAGCAGAGTGGCTAAAGTAGAGGAGTGTTGCAGGTGTGTTAAAAGACCTTAAAAAAAGTGTGTACTATGAAACATTTATAAGGCTGTATAAAATAGATGTGGTAGAGATAAATATATAAGATGGATATACCGTAACATAAAAATACATAGAACAAAATATATGAAACAAGAGTGTCATATAATGGTTTTATTGATGTTGGGTTACTTGAGTTTGAGTTAGCGAAGAAAATTAATGAAGTTCCTGATGTTGTTCACTTTAAGCTTGAATTTGCATCTTTTCATTGCATAGGAAAATGACTTTATTCTATGAAGTTTTAAAATTTAGAATGTGATCTTTTTAGATTATCCAATCATGCATTCTTTGAGGTTTTACAAGAAGTTGTTTATGTCTTTTTAGTTTTTAAGCTTTCTATGAGTTTGATTGTATTTTTAATACGTCAAAAATATTTGTTAGTTATTATTTATCTATATTTTTGTAAATGTCATTTGTTTTTGTCTCAATTATGTCATTTTGGTTTATGCCTACTATTAAAGGGTTGTTTCAGGTATATAATGATCAATTAAACCATGTATCAGACATCTTTTGGTCAAAATTTAAGTAAAAGTCTTTGATATTGCCTTTTAATACCCTATTCAAATTTGTATTTTCTCGTGAGTGATTAACTTTTATTCCTTAACTTTATATCTCTAAAGTGGTGAGTGAATTTATATCTTTTTGTATATTTAGAGTTGTCAGTTATTTACACGTGTATCTCTTTGATTCTGTTCCTTAAAATGATGAATATAAACTGTTTTTTTGTGAGTGAACTACTTCTACTTCATATTTCTACCATCCCTGTATCAATGATAAAGATTAGAAATGATCGCATCTATCTAAAAGTCTATGTAACCCTTTATAGATAAAGTTCAAAGTAGAGAGGAGTACAAGGGGATAAGGAGGAAAGGAAGACCTAAAATGATGTAGATAGAAGAGATATCGAAAGATTTAAAATTTATTCACATCGAAAACATATTTGGTCCATGATCATTTGAAATAAAATAAATAGATTAATTTATATACCTTAGTTTAAGATCGATACTTTGTTGATATAAATTATTTTGATTCTTTTATTTTGGTTTATTTTGTTGATATAAATAACATATCTTTGCTTTTTGGTCCTTTCAGAATGATAGCTGTAAAACACCCTTATTTCATCCAAATTCCTTCATGAGAATAAGAAAGTAGAACATATACGAATAGAAAAACAAGCAGTTACATTTAATAGGGGGGCAGAAGCCATTCCACTATTCAATAACATAAGAAGAAAGAATGGTAATCCTGGAAAAAGCATTTTGAGATGCATGGAAAATGCTAATTGAACTTCAATTTCAAGGAGCTCTACAAAAATAGCTCAAAGAAAACATCAACAGACAGATAGTGTGAAACCTGCTAGCTAGAGGGTTCAGAAACAATTAATGGCCATTTCTAATTAGAATAGCATACCATCATGAGCAATCAGCCTTGGAATGTTGCAGCAGAGTGACTGCTCATGATGTTATATCATTCTCTGAAACTTTGAAACGGCCTTGGAATCATATTACATCAGTCAAAACCCTCCTCCGATAGCGGGAGCCCAGTAATCGGCACCATTGTCACTTCCAACATGCTGAGTACAGGACACGGGAACCAAGCACAGTCCTCTACTCCTCAAGTCCTTTGGCTGGTCTTGATTATCCTGCAAACATGATCCAATAAATATATACACATAAATTTTAACAAAAATATGCAAAGAATCATGATGATTGTAAACTAATCTATAGACCAAAACGTATTTTAGTACGTATGAAGATGCTAGACAAAGAAAAGGAAGCTTCTTGTTAGGAGCTCCTTTATGTTTCCAGGCCGATGTCATTCAACAGCTTAATGGAAATTAAAGAATAGAAGAGAAAAATAATATATATAAACATTATCCATCTTTCCCAATGCTTCTTTGATTCCCAACTAATTAGTAAACCTAAAGAAGTCCCAGATTATGCTCTTAAATTGATAAATATATATGTATAAAGCTAGGAACCTTATTGTTTCATTGCTATTCATTATATGAATACTAAAATACTAGTTTTTAGCATATATGCTTTCCGCATACCAACCATCCCTAGCTGCTTTTATAGAGGTGATGGATCCAATAAAGCGATACCTGACGCATGTCTTCAGAAAATGCACTATTTCTTTCTTCTTGAACCTAACAAGAAAATCATCCCCCCTCGTTAGTTAAACTATCGTTATTTTTTAAACACAATTAGCCATACTTGCCTAGTCACACGTGAGCATGTAAGGAGAGAGAGAGGATCTCGGTACTCTTGCATTGGGAATGAGGAACAGTTAAATATACAAGTACTTACAGATTGTTGCTGGTTCCTCATATTTGGTGAGGCAGTGCCCATGTAAGGGGAGCTAAGAGCCTGCAAAAATCAAGGGGGTGGAGGAGACAGAAAAGAAAGAGAGAATAAGAGACTTTATAACTTCCATAACTAAAACATTATTAGAAAAAGAAGGACTAATTGAACACATTGACTGCATGCTTCACACTGATTCTGAGCTGCTTGCAGAGAATATATATTGGATGTCGAAGAAACATCACCTCAATTTGACCCTGAAGGAATCTGATATACCCAATAGCTTCTAACAAGACTGAAGCTGTGTCAGTCTGCAAAAGAGGAACATATCATCATACCCCAAGTCATCTTTTTTATCTTCTTTAATGTTAAAAGGAGAGAGCCAAACGACTAAAGATAAAGGGCAACAGAGAGAAAAGTTTGATCAGTGCAAATTTAAAAGGAAAAAAATAAATAAATCTGCTTTTTGTTTTTTAACAAATAAAAAATAAAACTGTTTGTTCATAATTAATGCTTTCTGTTCAGTTTGCAGATCAGGAAATGGGGGTTTTATTGTGTATTTACCTTTCCAAAAGGGGAAACCATTTGGTGAAGAGCTGTTATTCTATCACCTAACTTCTCCTTCCTCACCTGACTCCATGGTAAAAAAAATATATATTAGAAAATCATAGAGCACTAGCTAGGTTTTTGATAAAACTATCATATTTTTTTAATAGATGAACCATAGCAGAAGAATCACACATGCTCAAAGAAATAGACAATCAAGAAAGACATTAGACGCCCACAGACACAAACAGGCAGGCGCGCGCACATCGAGAGAAAGTGAGAGAGATTCTGTGTGTCATATCACCTTAAGAGGTTGGCTTGAAGAGGTCTGAACCCTAGCCTTCTTACACACTCCACCTGTGGCTGTACTGTTACACTAGCAGAAAAGGGGAAAAAACAGAAGAAAATTGAGAAACCCAGGTGAAGAACTAACCGAGAGCTGGCTGGCTAGAATTTATATGATTCAACAATTGATCATAGATATATGCTATGAAAATGGAGACTATATATATATATATATATATATAAAGAGAGAGCTTAATTACTCCAATAAATTAACTGAAGTTTGTTTTCTATATATCGTACCTCAGATGACTGATCTGGATGCTGACTTGCCCCTTCTGCCTTGTTGTAAGAGAAGTCTAATATACTAGTACTACTACCTAAACTTGTGACGCAAGACCTAGGGGAAGAGACCGGCATCGCTTGTGGCCAAGCTGTGGGCCTAGCTGCCTGAAAGTCTTCTTCCCCATGACCATATAAGTTGCTATTGTGGGAAACCTCTTGCTTTACATCAGCATCTAAAGAAATACTTGGAGATGGATTTAAGATTTGGTCTTCCCAATTTTCCAACTTTTTAGGCTGAAATTGACTCAGACCGTACCTATCTTCATCTCCTGAGGAACCACCCCTGACAAACAAATAACCAAATTAATGAAAGCTTAAGATCCAGGTCAAGATGATCTGTGATTAGCATGACTGCTAGCTGTATACAAGGAAAAATCCAACAGACACACTCAAGATAAAGATATTTAAGGAGCCAAATTTGTAGATCAAAAATCTATTGAAAACTCATGTAATATGTGAAAGGCTTTGAACTTTTAGGACAAGAAAGGACAAAAATCCAACAACAAAAAAAGGGAGATAAGAAAGATAGTGTGAAACAAAAATGAAATATGATTAGTAGAATAAAAATTAAAATGAATTTATGGATTAAGAGTAGCATGTTACGTATTAACAAGATGAACTGGCGAGAGAGAGAGAGAGAGAGAGAGAGAGAGAGAGATACAAAAGTAGTTGGCTCCATGACTGTGGAAGCTCTTGGTTATCAGGCAGAGAATTCAAAGGGAATGGAGAAGATCCAAGTACATATTGGGAAGGGAAGCTAGATGGAGAAGATGATAACAAAGCAGAAGGTTGCTGTGAAGGTGGATGCATGCTCCACCAGCTAGGGTTTCCTGCCATCGTTAGCTTTGCAGTGATGATCCTCTGCGAAAAACACACTTCAATTCATGCCTTCAAAAGAGAACCATAAAAATTTAAAACTTTTCCCCTTGCTCTTTTTTTTTTTTTTTCGCTTTCTTGATCACTTTGTCATATTTCCTCGTTTATGCACCCATAAAAGCCCTTTGCTAAAGCTTTGAGTGTCCTGTTTGCTTTCTCAGATGAGGCTGAAGAAAACTTGAGCCTTTGTCCGCAAAGAATTTTTATAGAGATGTGGGGTTAAGGAGCTTTACATATGTCTCCTTCTCTTTCCTTCTTCTTTCACTCATGTAGTATTCTTTTTTATTCCCTCTGCTTTAGCTTTATTATAAAGTGGGGCAAGAAAAGCTGGTGGGCAGTGTCTTCAATCCATAAACTAATGGTTTTGTACCAGCTCCCTTGATTTGGGGTAGTACATTGCGATTAATTGTCTTGGGAGATAGATATAGGAGAGTTAGAGTGGGATTAGGGTATAATGACAGTATTTATCAATTTGATATTTATCATGCTCTCTCTTTGCAAGTGCAATAATGCAGGTGAGCGAAGAGAAACACCAAATCTATGTAGACCCAACAATTTCACTACTATGCGAAAGGCTTATTGGAAAAAGTTTTTACCCCACACCTCATACGATGTACTATGTGTGTGTGTGTGTGTGTGTGTGTGTGTGTGTGTGTAATATCACTCAAGCTGCTACCTTTTATTGTGTTTATGAGGTTGCTTTTTGCACATTCCCAAGCCGAAAGAGATTGCTAGGGTACAATACTACGAATTTGGAGGTCTCTAAGTTAGAGTTATGCATCTGTTTCAGTCGAAGAAATTTCCATGAATTTGTGCACACATGATCCGGTCTGCGCATTAATAATCGAACCCAAGAAAATTAAATACATTCATCAAGATTAAGGATGTCTCATGCTCCAGCCTTTTTCTAATGATATTTTGGTCAGAGACTTGTAATGTGCACCCCCGACGTACATTATGCTTTACATTTTAGGCAGAACACTATATTATGATTGAAGTACTGCAATTTAAGTAATGAATATATTCATAATGCGGCTTGATATATATATTCAGGATATAGGATAAGCAGAAAGTGAAGGTGTTCAGATGCTGCGAAAATAGCAATTAAGAGTAACAGCAGCAGTTAATAGAAATTGGTGTATGAATATTATCATACACTCCTATACATACAAACAAACATACATACATACATACACACATACGTACATATACTGAGATAAATCTATGTATATTAATATTTGCAGGTGCCGTTTCAGACAGGAGAAGGGGTATACATAAAGTGATGAGTTTGGAGAAATATACATATAATGGAACTTGCACTCAAGGATCATGTTTGACCTCAAAGAAATTTGTATCATATGAAATTAGCACTTGAAAAAGTTTGTGAATTCATCATATGAAATAGAAAACAATGATGATGGAAAAACTTTCCTAGGAGTATTGAATGCCTATGTCATCTTCTTTTCCTTACTAAAATACTCATATAATCATTATCCACTAATTCCTAATTTATTATTTTTTAAAATTATAAATGGATCAATATATATATATAGTAATCAATTTAATTACCATTTAATTATGAAGGTATAAGTCCTAGTTCCAGATTGACCAAAGTGTGAGATTCATGTGGTAAATATAATTTATTTTAGACTAGTTTTACAACTCAATTTCTGACCTCTCAAAAAATATAAAATAAATAAATAAATTATTTAAAAAAATATCTTTAAAAAAATAATTAAAATAAAAAAATTACAATTAGGGATGAAATTATACAGAAAAATTAAGAAAATAATTAAAATTAGCTAAATAATAAAAAATAGAAAAACCAAAGACTAAATTAAAAAATACGTCAATATTGAGGAACCATTTTAAATGCAATCAGAGATAAAAGTAAAAGAAATATTAAAAAAAATTGAAATTGGCAGAAATAAAAAAATTTAAAAAGACAAGGATCAAATTCAAAATGCGCCAACATTAAGGGACCAATGTGCAAATGTGAAAATTATAAGAAAATAAAACGACAAGTTTTGATATATATAATAAAAAAGACGTTGTTTCATGCATTAATTCAAAAAAATGCAATGCATCAATACAAGGTTTGTTTTGGTGTTTCCACATGTTCTGCAACTTTGTCTCTCCCCTTTTTTTCATGATTTTTAGCCCGACTTTGCCCTGGATTTTATCTCTCTTATGTCTCTTAAGAATTCCAAAAAACAAATCATTCTCCTCCCTTGTATAAGTAATTCATGTTTAGCAAAAAATTAAAAATGCATGCTTTGACACTTTGAAACCAGTGAAAAATTGTTCCAAATAGGTTTATAAGCATGCTTAGCCGAAAGGTACAACCATGGAAGATGTTTAAGATTGACCCAATGGAACCAACGGCCATAATTGTTCCACCAAGAAAGATTCTAAAAGCTTCATCCTTGTCTATGAATAGAGAGGCAAAGAAACAACGGAAGCCAAGCTAGAGAGAAAATGTCAAGTCCAAGATAGTGAATAAAAAAAGAGTTTGAGTTATGAGAAGTGAAGGTTGTTTGACTTAGAGAGTAGTAAAGGATAAATAAGAAAAAAGGAGAAAGAAAAATATATAATTAAAAACAACAAAAACCAAGAGAGAAAAAAGAAAATGAGAGTTATTTTTTCATAAATGAGTATAGATTTAACTAGGAAGTTGCAGAGAGTGAGAACAAGAAAAGGAAAAAAAAAACAGAGAGAAACAAATAACCTCAAGAAAAAACAAAGAAAACCTATAGGTAGAGAGAGAATTAATAGGCCGAAGAAGACAAAAACCACCCTCAACTGCAGGCACCACCATTGTATCCACCATCGGAAAAAAACCATAGTAGCCTATTCTCATCTTGAATCAGCTAAGGTAAGTCCTCCATCCCTTCTTCTTCTTTTCGTTTCTTTTTTTTTCCCATTTATATTTTGCATGAAAATTACTATTCAAAATGCATTTTAATGAACATATTGCAATTCATGCATGGACACTATTCACTTATGCTTTTAATTTCATTTTTATATTATTTTATTTCTGTTGACATTGCAATAGCATTATTATCATTTCATAAAATTGTGTTATGGCCTTTTTACGTATGTATATGCACATAAATATTTATTCTTCAAACATAAATAAAAAATGTATTGGAGAGTTTTCATCAAGTTTGGAATATATTTTGATTAAATATTGGTTTTTATATAGTTTGGTCAATGAATCTCCTAGTTTTTAGAGACCAAGTAAGACTAGCACGATATTTTTAACTTTGAAATGAGTTAAAAAAAAAATATGTCGATGAGTTTTTGTCAAATTAACAACAAGCTTTGTTTAAACTTGGATTTTAACGGTTAGGTCGACATGTCTTTTATTTTTAGGAACCGGCATAAACCTAGTACGATTCTTTTAATTAAATATAAAAAAATATTGATTTGTGAAACTCTAATTCAAGACTCGACACTAACTTTGATGAATATCCACCATCAATATATAACTTGTAAATAAGCTCATAAAATATATTGGGATAGTTAAAGGCATGCATAAAAATAAATTTAGGAGAAACGCATAGCTAAGATATCTTTTCCTATGAAAGGATATGTTAAGGGTGAGTTTTATCTTTTTTGGTGTCATAACTCATTTCTGAGTCATTCCCCAAAATTTATCCCTTTTTATTTTAAAATAAAAATCAATAATCAATAATAATAGCATAAGGACTGGCATTTTGATAAAAGCATACTGAGGTGGATCCTAAGTATATAGAAAAAATCAAGTTGAAATTTTCTTGAGAAATTAGGAGCCTAATTATACCCCTTTATATCAAAATTGAAGAAACAATGTAAATTCCAGGTCAAATAAAATGATTTTTGAAAGAATCTGCATAAATATTAAGCTCAATGATATAATTAGATTTTTAATAAACCAATTTGATTTAATCATGGGCCAAATACAGAATTTAATCATGTTTAAAAATTAATTTTAAAGGATTTAATTACGTGCAGAGATGTAATAATATTTTAAATAGGTTAAATTAATTTTATTTGGGGTTTAATTGGTGAAAAATTAAGTTTGGAAGCTCAATTTTGGCTTAATAGAGAAGATTTGAATTTTTTAGGATCTAATTTAATTTTTACAAAGTCAATTGGTTCAATCAAGGGTAAAATCATAAGAAAATCAAAGTTTTTTGGTCAATTAAGGGTCAAATTTGCAAAAGGTGTTAAACCATGAGGACACAATTGAAATAATGGGTGAAATTGAAGAAAATTAAAAGTTTAATGGTCAATTTGTATAAATCTGAAACCAAGGACTAATGTTAAAAACACGTTAAAATATAAGGTTGAAATTGAAGTTCATTAAGGGCAAAATTGCACAAGATTGAAAGTTTAGAGTCAATCAGGGGTGTAATTAAAAGCAATCAGAAGATGAATGACTAAATTGAACTTTGGCTAAAATCCATAATTTAAGGGCCAAAACAACAACGTTTGAAAAGAAGAAGAAGAAGAACCAGACGACGCGTCGTCTGGTCACTGATCATTGTCTTCTTATTTTGGCTTGAAAAAACTATTTAGGTGGCTACTTTTCAGAGGCGTTTAATACTTCTTCTCCCCACTAAATCGGGCAACCCATACACCACCATTATGACCTGACATTGTATTACACCCTAGAGTAGACCTCACTGACTAACTGCCCTACAGTCGCCGCGGCGCCAACCCAAAGTGGTCAACTTGACCAGCCTTTTTTCAACTATTTTGACAGTTCATGATGTCAAATTTAAATCAATGGTTGGGATCCTTCCAGGTCAAATCAAAGGTAAAGATTTGGCACCAGTAAAGACAAAAGATTTGGCATAAGCGGATTCCATGCCTTGGACAGGAAGAAATCTTTAGCCAAAATTTGAAAAAAAACTAGCCCTTTACCCCTATTTTTCCCAGCCTATTTCCTTTCTCTCTACCGTTGATTTCAGCTGCTCTTCCCTCTCCTCCACTGCCGTGTCCTCAGTCACCACGATCTTAAAACCACCGCGAGCCACCAACTCGACCACCAGTTGGCCTCCCTTGCTTCAAGAATAGCCATTACAAACTTCTTCCTCTTCACCACAAATCTCTCCTCCCTCCCCCTTCTTCCACTACCACAATCAATTATATTTAGCGACAGAATTTTCTGTCTATATTTGTTTTATTATTCTGTTGGTAATTAATTTACCGACGGAATCACAAACGGAAATGCTTCATCGTTAAATCTTTCGTTGGTAATTTTTTATCCGTTAGTAATAAAAAAAATATTATTACCGATGGATTTACTAATAGAAAAAGCGTGAAAAAAAATATTATCTGCCTCATTTCGTCGGTATTTCCCTTAGAAAAATACCATATGTATTTCCGTCGGTGATTATTTAAAAATATTTTTTAAAAATAATAAAATAATTAAATTAATATAAATCAACACTCTATAATACTCAAAACTGAGTTGCTTGGAAAAAGAAAGAAGAAAATCAACTCAAACAAATTTGCAACAAAAAAAATAACAAAATAAAATAAATTCAACTAAATAAAATTCATATGAAAAAAAATGAAGTTGTGATTGCTAAAAATTTAAAAATATTATAAATAAATCAACTAAAAATTGTTAACATATGAAAAAAAAAATCTTACGATAACATTCATACAATTATTAAGAACCAAAAAAAACTTAAAATAAAATAAAAAAACAAATATAGTGAAAAAAACACGAAAAAAGAAGAAAAAGAAAAAACTTACCTTAATGTAGTTGCAAGTGAAGTTAAGGAGAGAAAAAAAAAACAAATTCATAAAGTATATTAATTAAAAAAACTGAGGAGAGAAAAAAAGAAAGAAGAAGAAGACATATCTAAGCATGGAGGAGAAGAGAAGGAGTTGAGGAGAGAAAAGAAAGAAAAGGATGTTGATTTTTTTACATATGGGGAAGAAGAAGAAAAGGGGTCCGTCTGTTGTGAAATTAGGAATTCGAAGCTTTTTATTGGGGTGTTTTACTGACGGATAATTGATTATTAATATTTTTAATCAATCCGTCGGTGATTCCATCTGTAATATTTAATTTAAAATTTCAATTTAATCAAAATTTTTCAGAAACTCGCCAAACAGCACCGATAACTTTTCAATCCGTCGGTGATTTTGTCTGTAAAGAATAATGATTAAGAGTGCAATTGAAAATGAACAGTTCTAGAGCTCTCTAGAAAATACCGACAGAATTTTCCATTGGTGATTCCCTTTGTAATTGACATGATGAATAGTGTTAACAGTTTACCAACAATTTTACCGACAAAAATTATTGTGTCGGTATTTCCGTTGCTATAAATGACACATCATCGTATTTTTTGGCGTTGTTTTAATTACTATTTTTTCCATTATAATTCCCGTGGTATATATCAGGGGAATATTTTTTTCGGTAAAATTCATTGCAATTTACTGATGGAATATTTTCGTCGGTATTTCCATTTGTATTTATCAATTTTCTAGTAGTGTTCTTCTTATTCTTCTTCTTCTTGTTCTTCTTCTTCTCTGCCTCGCCCAACCACTGCATGAAATTCTGCATATAGTAAAAATTATTAACATGATCGCTAGGTCAGGCCAGTGACCATGTGGGCTTGGTATGGACCCATTCTAGCCCAGCAAAAAAAAGACCAGGTTTTGTGGGCCGCTAGTCGGCCCAACCAAACCCAGTTAAGTTAGCTCCGACCAAATAATAATAATAATAATAATAATAATAATAATAATAAGACAAAAAATAAAAAAAATCCAAGGGTTATTTCAAAAATATTTGTGATTTTCTCACATGTTTTTCCAACAATTTTACATAATATCGGGTTATATGTTTATATTGTAAGATATGGATCTAGTATGAAAATACTTAGTTTTGTCTGAAACGTTTCTTCATAAAATTTGAAAATTAAAAAAAAAATCTCAAAACTTTTAAATTAATTTCCCCTTTCAAGAGAAAAAAAAAACAAAATGTTTTGTTTTCATGCATACGGGCAAATCTTAAACGTTTTCCAAGCATATTTTTATAAAAATAAAAACAAATTACATTTTTAAAAAATACAGAAAAATAGATATCATATCCAGTTTATGGTTATCCATTAGAATTTGGCCAAAATGTCAAAAATCCATCACCAATCATTTTGTTCATTTTATATTAGAGAAATAAATTTGATGTTATAATTTAGACTTTAGAATGGTTAGGATTTAGTCTAGTAAGGTAGAGATTTTTTCACGAAGGGAGATCTTCCTTAAACCTTAGACAAGACCAATAGATAGGAACACGACTTAGAATAACAATCAAACAATAATTCAGTGTACCTTAAGTAGGGTGCATTAGGGATGATGTGTTTTCCCCTTGCATAATCAGTCTCTTACCCGGACTGTCGCGGACCATAGGTTTTCTAGTAACCATAATACTAGATAGCGACTCCTAAATCTTATAATCATAATTTTATAATTATACTAAAAACCCTTTTCTTTCCCAACACTACCTCTCAAGAGGCATCTTAGCGTGCCATTCGATATCGCCCTGCGACATTTAGGTATAGCCAACCCCTTAGATCTCTAGAACCAATAAATATTTTATGATTCTTAGTCTCTTTAAAGAACTAGGTGGCAACTCAACCTTCTATATTTTTTATTTAAATTTGAAAGTCCCATATTCATGTCGGATGCAACAACTTGTATGATAATAATTATAATCATATAATAATACAAAAATTCATAATCATATAATAAAACAAAAATATCAATGTTTAATATTAACATATATATTCAACTCATGTATACTATTTTGTTCATTTAGAAGATCTTTAAGCACATGCATCAAGTAAAATTGATATAATTATTGAATGTCTAACAATTATAAGGTAATGTTAGTTATTGTATAGGGATAAAAAAAAGAAAAGATAGAGATAGTGAGGACAAACAAGACAAGATAAAATAAGAGATAAAGACATAATTGTGTGTGAAGGTAGTTTACAAGACAAAATAACTATCTATATATCATATTTAATTGATAGTGGAAAAGACTGAATAATATATATATATATATTACCCTTAATATGTATTACTGACAAACTTACATATTTTTTAAATAAAAAATAATTAGATATTATTTTTATTTTAGTTTATATTAAGTGTTGAAATTAATAATAGTACAATAACCCTAGTTGTAAAATCCAAATCAGCCAAGTAGATCCACCTGAAACTTGGACAACATATGGCCTAGACTAATTTGATTTAAGAAAAAATAGAGGAAGGATTGACCCGGCCTAATTCGATAAAAAATTTACGATAATACGGTCAATCCAAAGTAAAACCCAAAACAAAATCCATTGACTTTCTTTGAAAAAAATGATCAAAACAAAGTCAATTTAATCATTAAAAAAAAAACAATCGAGGTTGGCCCTCTTTACCAATGACCCAAGTCAACTTCTATGTCGAGTTTTAAAATTATGATAATAACCATTTTTTTCTTACAAGTTTTCTACATGGATATTTTAGAAGGGAAAATAATAAATATTTTACTTTTTTATTACTCTCATCTCTCAATCAAATCCACCAATATCCTTTCATCATTTATTTTCTCTTGAATTTTTTTTTCAATGATACTTTCTCTTTGTAGTTTTTTTATTTACTCCTCTTTCTTTTATCTTTTATTTTTTTTTATCTTTTCTCTTATTTCTTGCACTGCTTCTATATAGTTTTACAACAGATATTATGGTAATTATTTTTTTTCACATGTTGTAATTTTTAATATTGTTTTTTTTTCTATTTTTCTTAATTTAATTATTGTTATTTTTGTTACAATGTGCATTACCAGAATATTAGTAGATGCAAACAAAAATACCGATGGAACTAATTTCTTTAGTATAATGTGGTGACATTTACCAACAAAATAAAGAATGGTTAACTGAGCAGGGCTTTATTTATTGCCTAAAGGCCCAGGCTGTGAGACAAAGAGGTAATTAAACACATTAGTCATATGGGTAAAACTCATGTGAGTTAAAGAGTCTAAAGACTAAGGGAAGTCATCTGAGAATTTACAAACCTCATTCGTCAAGCAATAGAGAGATGACAAGAAATGGGGGCTTATATTTCCAATCAGGTAAAGACACATGCATGTCATCTAATTCTAAATCATTACATAATATTTTTTATAGAAATTTTCCAGAAAAAAAATTGATTGGTACTTAAAAGTGTATTTTTATCAAGGTTTTATATTATCATTTTACACTTAAAGTATCAATAACTCCTTAACTAAAGCATGTTTTATAATAACAAGTCTGATACCATAAGATATCTTTAATTTATGGTAAATGTTCATCTTAAATGCAGGCCTATCACATAAATGAAAGGATTGATTGATGAGTTTAAGTACAGAAATTAAAAGGACAAAGAGAGGGCCAAACTTAGAAAAGAGATGCTGGTTCAGCCCAAACTAGAACACTGTTCGGTCATTGGGTCATATCTGGCGCTGTAGATCTTGGATTTAGGTCTATCTTATATGGATGGAAAGCTAAGACATAGGCCTAAAACTTTCATGGGAGTCCAAGATTTAAAAAGGCCGTTTTCAAGTCCAAATTGTAGTAACAACATAGAAGTCTGAATCTGTCCTGCAACCCAGACACAATTCAGTGTTCAGCCCATATCTCGAGTTCTAGAAGTTCAAATGATCTCAACTTTTTTATCCTGGAAAGCTGAGACAATTTCCTAGAACTTTCATGATTTAAGTCTGTTCAAATTATGACGTTATCAATGACCTTTTTGCCAGATAAGGATTGTCATCAAGTCAAGATGTGGGCACCCACTCAACAATTAGTCAACAAATAAATAGTTCTGAATTTTAGCCTATAAAAGGAGGCATTTTCCATGTATTTAGGCATCTTGGTTTTCAGATCAAGATCATGCTCTTGCTCTCTCTTTATATTTTGTAATGCTTAAGTTTTGCTTATATTAATCTCTTGCTTATGCTTTTCATTTCCTTTCCTTGTTTATTTGTGTTTCTCTCTTTCATTATGTTTAGCTAAGTTTATCATGTCAAGGTGAAAAGGTTACACTAATGGTGTACAAATAAGTATAATAAAACTCAACATGGACCTGAATGTTTGATACTAACATGTTTTATATTTGTTATCTTGTTCACTTTTAATACTTTGCTTGTTAAATGGTTAATCTAGATTTATGTTGTATAACCCTTGATATAACAAATAATTGGCACTTTCATAGCCCAGTCGTATGGTATAACCGACACCTGTGCTATGAAAGAAACTTGATTTGTTGTTAACATAAGTTATGATCATGAATGTCTGACAACATTTACAAGTATTAGTATTATTCGAATAAGATAACTAATGTAATCATGTTAACAATTTATAATCCGATTGAAACTCCTTTGTGTGGTGTTTCCAGTTGAGTAATAAAAAGAGTTTATATTATATTTGTTTGAAATACCATTAGTGGATCCTCTAAACTTGACAATTATTTTATCCTTATTTAATCCTTACATCAATATCACATCTCAAAGTTCTCTTTAACTTGTTGTTGTTGTTGTTGTTGTTGTTGTTGTTGTTGTTTATAATTTATATAGTTAACCTCCCTGTGGTTCGACCCTGGTCTTGCCGGGTTATTTATTACTTCAACACTCCTGCATTTGAGAGTAGACATCAATCTTTTGGTCGTGTCAAAATCCTCAATGAAGTCCAACCTTGTCATCAAAAAGGACTAGTGTTCGTCTTGCAATCAGGAAACAC